>Ga0114996_10000131_pt1 | contig 98364 bp, 89 predicted proteins | sample ArcticOcean_MG_C_4_FD_87039 | JGI IMG/M metagenome (GOLD analysis project Ga0114996, IMG submission 87039) | Marine microbial communities from western Arctic Ocean - ArcticOcean_MG_CB4_134 | ecosystem: Environmental > Aquatic > Marine > Oceanic | place: Arctic Ocean: Canada Basin | collected...
GAGTTCGAAGAGGTAAGTGGGAGAACTGAAACATCTAAGTACCCCGAGGAAAATAAAGCAACCGCGATTCCCTTAGTAGTGGCGAGCGAACGGGGAACAGCCCAAACCAGTTGGTCTTAGTGGTCCGGTGGCCTATGTCCAATTGGGGTTGTAAGGCACGTCATGGAGGACGCCGGAGCCTCCGCAGCATAAGGTAGATCTAGTTGAAAGTTCTGGAAAGAACTGCCATAGAAGGTGAAAGCCCTGTAAGCGAAAGATTTGCATGAGTTGGACGTGACCTTGAGTACCACGGGACACGAGAAATCCTGTGGGAAGCAGGGGGGACCACCCTCCAAGGCTAAATACTCTTGGCGACCGATAGTGTACTAGTACCGTGAGGGAAAGGTGAAAAGAACCCCGGGAGGGGTGTGAAATAGACCTGAAACCGTGAGCTTACAAACCGTCGGAGCCTTGTTTATCAGGGTGACGGCGTGCCTATTGAAGAATGATCCTAGGAGTTTTTCTCAGTGGCATGGTTAAGGAATCAGAGGTTCCGGAGCCGTAGCGAAAGCGAGTCTGAATAGGGCGTGAGTCGCTGGGAACAGACCCGAAACCGAGTGAGCTATCCATGACCAGGGTGAAGGTTCATTAAACCGAACTGGAGGCCCGAACTCAATAGCGGTGCAAAGCTATGGGATGAGTTGTGGATAGAGGTGAAATGCCAATCGAACTCGGAGATAGCTGGTTCTCCCCGAAATGCATTGAGGTGCAGCGTCGGGAGTTTCCTTCTGGAGGTAGAGCTCTGGATGGGTCAGGGGGCGCGAGCTTACCGATCCCAACCAAACTACGAATGCCAGTAAGGTAAGATCCCGGCAGTGAGACAGTGGGGGATAAGCTCCATTGTCAAAAGGGAAACAGCCCAGACCATCGGCTAAGGTCCCTAAGGTTAACTTAGTGGGCAAGGAAGTGGGGTTCCCCAAACAGCCAGGAGGTTGGCTTAGAAGCAGCCATCCTTTAAAGAGTGCGTAATAGCTCACTGGTCGAGGGGTCCTGCGCCGACAATGTAACGGGGCTCAAGTTAGCCACCGAAGCCGTGGGAGTCAGCTTTTGCTGGCTCGGTAGGGGAGCGTTCCCAAACCGCTGAAGCTAAGTTGGAAAGCGAAGTGGAGGTTTGGGAAGTGAGAATCCAGGAATGAGTAGCGTTAACTCCGGTGAAAACCCGGAGCACCGAAAGCCCAAGGTTTCCTACGCAACGTCAGTCGGCGTAGGGTTAGGCGGGCCTAAGCCGTAGCCTAAAGGCGAAGGCGATGGACAGTGGGTCAATATTCCCACCCCATCTGTACTGCGTTATGAACTTGAAGGGGACACAGCAAGGTAAGCGGATCGCGTGGTTGGTTTGCGCGTCACTTGCCGTGGTTGCTCCGGGGATTCCTCGGAGCGATGAGAGCAGGGGGAACTGCGATTTCGGTCGTGGAACTCCGCTGACCCTATTCTGTCAAGAAAAGCTTTTCAAGTCAGTACTACAGATGCCCGTACCGCAAACCGCCACTGGTGGGCAGGGATAAGCATCCCAAGGTGTACGAGAGAACCCTCGTTAAGGAACTCGGCAAATTAACCCCGTAACTTAGGGAAAAGGGGTGCCCTCGGGGTAATAGTCCTAGCGGCTATAGCCCTTGAGGGTCGCAGCGCAGCGGACCAGGCGACTGTTTACCAAAAACACAGGTCTCTGCTAAGGGGAAACCCGAAGTATAGGGGCTGACGCCTGCCCAGTGCCGGAAGGTTAAGGGGAAAGGTTATCAAGTGGTTCGCCACGAGAGAAGCTTTGAACCGAAGCCCCGGTGAACGGCGGCCGTAACTATAACGGTCCTAAGGTACCGAAATCCCTTGTCGGGTAAGTTCCGACCCGCAGGAAAGGCGTAACGGTTCTGGTCACTGTCTCAACGAGGGACTCGGCGAAATTGCAGGGCCCGTGCAGATGCGGGCTACTCGCTGCAGGACAAAAAGACCCCGTGGAGCTTTACTGCATCCTGGTACTGGACTGGGGTTCGTGATGTGTAGGATAGGCGGGAGGCTAGGAACTTCTCACGCTAGTGAGGAGGGAGCCGTTGTTGAAATACCGCTCTTCTCGAATTTCGGCTCTAACTCCGGCGCCACCGGAGGACCCTGCCAGGTGGGCAGTTTGACTGGGGCGGTCGCCTCCTAAAGAGTAACGGAGGCGCCCAAAGGTCCCCTCAAGGTGGATGGAAATCACCTGTGGAGTGTATGGGTATAAGGGGGCTTGACTGCGAGGCATACAAGCCGAGCAGGGACGAAAGTCGGGCCAAGTGATCCTACGATTCCGTGTGGAAGGGTCGTGGCTTATCGGATAAAAGCTACCCCGGGGATAACAGGCTGATCCTGCCTAAGAGTTCACATCGATGGCAGGGTTTGGCACCTCGATGTCGGCTCGTCACATCCTGGGGCTGCAGCAGGCCCCAAGGGTCCGGCTGTCCGCCGGTTAAAGTGGTACGCGAGCTGGGTTCAGAACGTCGTGAGACAGTTCGGTCTCTATCCGCAGCGAGCGTTGGAAGTTTGAAGGGAGCTCTCCCTAGTACGAGAGGACCGGGAGGGACAGCCCTCTGGTGTACCGGTTGTCGCACCAGCGGCATCGCCGGGTAGCTACGGCTGGAAGGGATAAGCGCTGAAAGCATCTAAGTGCGAAGCCCCCCCTAAGATTAGACTTCCCCCCCTCAACTTGTTGAGGGCTAAGGCCACAGGAAGACTACCTGTTTGATAGGCCGTTGGTGTAAGCCCCGTAAGGGGTGTAGCTGAGCGGTACTAATCGGCCGATAGCCTTACCTACTCTAGTCTCCTCTATCTCTTTTAGTTACAGCATGTATTGGCCCGTTGTCGTCGACGCGGGGTGGAGCAGCGGCAGCTCGTCGGGCTCATAACCCGAAGGTCGCAGGTTCGAGTCCTGCCCCCGCTACCAAAACAAGGTTAAAAGGAAACTGCCCCTGATATCAGGGGCAGTTTCCTTTTAACCTTGTTTTGTGTATTAAGAATATGTTGCTAGTTCCACGAGTTCTGCCGTTTTGTGAGAGGTCCCAATTTCAAGAATTGCTATTTGTCCTAAGCGGCGTCGCTGTTTAGGTAGGCTCGGGCTTCCAGGGTTGATCATGAGGATGCCCTGATATTCTTCTACGATTGGGTAGTGGGTATGCCCAAAGACGACGATGTCGACAGACTCCTCAAAAACGGTCTTCAGGGCCTCTTCTAGATCATTATCGGGGGGGAAGTGTTTGGATAATGGACTATATTCCGTGATTTCCTGGATCATCCCGGGGACTTGAAGGTCATGTATAATGCCAATTGAGTGACCTTCAAAATGAATGACCCGGCGTTTGTTAATGACGCGAGGATCGTTCTGGAAATGCTGTTCTGCCCACATCTCTACTGCGTATACCGGGGCAATTGATTCGAGCCAGTCTAAACATGATGGGATGTAAATGTCTCCTGCGTGGATAATGGCGTCCACATCTTTGAAAGCGATAGCTACTTCTGGTGGGGGTAGTTCCCCAACACTGGGGTTGTGGGTGTCCGCGATTAATCCAATTTTCATAATGGCCGGTGATTCCTATCTTAAAATAAATTGAAGGGTAGATGGCGGGTATCTTGAGAATAGAATAGCATAACGGGTGTGGTTTATGGGATTTGAAAGGGAAGTTTTCTTCAGGATCAGGGGCGGGAATGGATAGTTATGGAGTCAACTGTAGACTAAGGAGAAGCGTGGGGTGGTGGCGATGCTTTGTTCTGAAATGGAAATTTTGCCCTATGTCGTAATGTGTGGAAAATGCGTTGACACGAGAAGTTCCTCTGAGTTACATTGTTGCGACTGATGGGGAGTTCCGGATGGGTTCGGAGTTACGGCTACTGGGTAGTCCGTGGCCCCTTCAAAATTTTGTCGGAGGTGACCTATGCCGAAGATGAGTCCGGTCCCTGATGGAGTAAGTCAGGGCTTCTGGGACGCTTGTAATGAGGAACGTTTGGTAGTGCAAAGTTGTAATTCTTGTTCATGGTTGCAGCACCCTCCAAAGCCTGAGTGCTATAATTGCGGGTCCGCTGATTCCGGATGGCGTGATATGAATGGACGTGGAAAAATCCACGGGTACTGCATAATGAGTGACTCACGTATACGAGCTTTGCAGGAACACCAACCATTCATAATAGCAGTCATCGAACTTGAGGATGCTCCTGAAATTAAGATGTTTAGCCACCTACCAGGCACACCGGTAGATGATAATGTACCGGTCGGAGGCTCGGTAGCGGTATGGTTCGAGGACACTAAGGGCTCAGATCAAAAAGTCGCTGAGTGGAAAGTCATTTAGTTAAGGCAACTGACTATAACTATAGTAATAGAAAATGTAAGAGGTGAATGATATGGCATCAACTGAATGGTTTCAAACGGATCGGTATCGATCGAAAGAAGGCTTAGGTGTCTGGGAGCATAAGGGTAAGGCTGCTATAGCCGGTCTTGGCAACTCTCCGACCACACGACGATGGGACGGTGAGTTGTCTACTAGCTTAGGAGCTTGGACCATGTTGGCGGCTCAGAGGGCATTAGATGATGCGGGAATCACGAAAGATGAAGTCGATGGTGTTGTGTCCTGTCCTCAGGGCATGGGTGATGACTGGGGAGCGGAGCGCGGGTATTTCCCTGCTCCTTATGATTCAGAAGATGGCCTGAGTGGTGTTAGTGCCCATTGGCTTGTAAAAAACATGGGACTAGAAAACGTCAAGACTACTTATCACGCACCCGGGTGTATGTCTACTGCATTAGTGGCAGGGGCTGAAGTGGTTGGATCAGGCGAAGCCAAAACTATTTTGGTCATACGTGGCACTGGTAATATGCCTGGTCGGTATCATCAAACTCCTGGTGATACAGTGGGTGGCCCCCAGCAATGGACAAATCCATGGGGCTGGCAATTGATACCACAAATTGCCTTTGGTTTTGATCAATATTGCCGCAAATACGGCAGCAATCATGATCGTATGGCTCCATTTATTCTCAACCAGCGCAGGAATGGATCGATGTTCCCTGAAGGGTTCTATTATCAGAACAGACCAGATGATCTGAATTTGAATGTTGAGGATTATTTGGCATCTAGATGGATATGTAAGCCGATGAATATAAATGATTGTGATCTGCCTATACAGACCGCTGGGGCTTTTCTGATAACTACTGGAGAACGGGCACAGCAAATGAAGAAAAAACCTGTGTACATCTTGAACCATGTTCAGCAGCGCGGAGTGGTTAGGAGTAGCGTTGAAACTCTGGCCGAAACGGAAGAGTTTAGCAGTAGTATTGCGAAGAAATGCTACGAAGGATCAGGGTTAACATCATCCGAGGTTGATATTTTCAATCCATATGATGGGTTCACACTCTTCACGCAATCATTTCTTGAAGGATTTGGTTGGCATGGGGTCAAACACGGAGAAGCTCATGATTTCTATGGTGATGATATACGCGTAGAAGGGCCGCATCCGTTTAGTTCGTCCGGTGGCAACAATGGCAATGGACGGACCCGATGGTGGGGATTTTACGATAGTGTTCAGCAGTTGCGTGGAGAGGCAGGTGCTCGACAGGTACAGGTCAAAGCTGAAACCGCTATAGCGGGGGCTTTCACTCCACAGGTTTCTGATTGGTTGGTATTGGGGACAAGCCCAGACTAGGGGCTAAACTTTATAGGGTTTAATTGCCTAGCTGCCTGCTATTATTCAACAGCAGGCAGCTAGCTGTGGTGATGCCGATACATAAATAAACAAGGAGGACGTTGAGTGAAGGTAGTAATAAGTTTCGATATTGATGGCTGTCTGGAAAATGGAGATCCGCCCGGCCCCATAACCCTAGATATGGTACGAAAAGCTCAAGCAAAAGGGGCTATTATCGGGAGTTGCTCAGATAGAGCTCCATCTGCCCAGCGAACGTTATGGGATAGGGCAGGAATTGTGTACGATTTTGTGACCCCTAAATATGGATTGCCTGAGATCAAGGAAAGATTTCCTGCAGACAAATACATCCACACGGGTGATCGAAATTTAGATGAGCAATTTGCAGAGAAAGCAGGTTATGAATTCTACTGGGAGCACGAGGGAGCAAAGGAGCCTTGGCTTCAGTATCTTGAAGATTAATATCCTTTTGTGCTATTAGTGCGTATGTGGGTCATACCATTTTTTGGGGAAGCGTTATTATAAACATCTTAGAGTATGTGAGGGGTAGCGGGTGAGAATAGGGCTAATTTCAGATACTCATGTTCCTACAACCATGGAATATCCACCGGAACAGATCTTGAAAGCATTTGATTCGGTGGACTTGATCCTTCATGCGGGAAACATACATGTGACGCTGGTGTTGGATTGGTTGGAACAGGTGGCCCCGGTTAAAGCTTCTGGGAGTACCGACTCGGATCACCCTGAACGCCATCAGAGCTTTTCAATGGAATGTGCTGAAGATTCCCGTGTCGCTCCTTTGCAGATATTAGAACTTGAAGGTTATCGAATAGGAGTCGCCAATAATTTACTCTTGCATGGCATGAATGATGAGATTCGGCCAGGGGAAATAGGGCGGCACCTTGAGAGACGTCCGTCAATGTCGTTTCGGGCGATGATATACGATTTCTTTGGGGTAGCCTTGGATATTGTTGTATTCGGACGCACTACATTTGCTATGGTAGAGGAACATCAGGGTATGTTGTTTGTTAACCCCGGTAGTCCAGCACTTCCGCGGAATCTTCGCAAATTGGGCAGCGTGGCAGTGTTGGAATTAAGTGAAGATGGCGCGAGTGCCAGTATTATTGAGTTGAGTGATTTGGTTGTTTGATTTTCATTTTGGAAGTAACTGGAGGCTAAGATATGGCAGAACCGTCTATTACAATTAGGAATAATGGCCCATATGTCGTGACTATGCCGGTTGAAATACTCGATGCGGAGGGTAATGCTCTGACGATAGCGCGAGAGCGCATTACCTTGTGTAGATGTGGCGCTTCTAGCAATAAGCCCTTCTGTGACGGGACACACAGTAAAATCAATTTCCAGTCCACAGTATCTGCATAAAGAGGACATCAAATTTCATCAGAGAACCTTTCCCACGCGGGGCACATGACTGAGCACAACTTCAAACTCATTAAGGATTATTTCGACACTCTCGATAGGGATGAAGAGTTTCGGGGTGGTCCATACAAGCGTACAGAGGTGGGTCAATTTGTGCCGTCACCTCTACTTCACCTAGAAGCAGCATTCGCTCATATGATATCTCTGGGGGTGAGTAGCGCTAGTAGTAAATTCCTTGATGCGGGATGTGGTGATGCTCGCGTATTAGCTGTTATTTCCGGTGTGTATTCCATTGAAGCTGTGGGGGTAGAGTATGACGCAGAGATGGCAGACAAATCTTTGCGGAATCTGGATAATCTAACCCAATTGGGGTCCAAACGGGCTGATTGGCAGGTTGTTCAGGGTGATTTTATGGATAATAAGACCTATGAGAAAACCGGAATTGAGTTTCAGCAGTTTGATATAGTGTTTAACTATATCAATAATCAACGTGATATTGCTATGAAGGTTTTCGAGGAATCTCCGGCAGGTACCGCTTTCTGGTTGCTTGGGGCATTTCCTGTTCCTGGATTTCAGGGGCTCTATCTAGAGCGCAACTTGGAATTGGTGCAGGATAATGTTGAATTGCCTTTGATTCGAGTCAATGACGTTGCAGGAGATGTGCTGCCTTCCTATGGGCCCGATGATTTTCTGATGCAGGTATATCGAAAAGCGTGAATCAACAGTTGGATCGTGTGGGGCTGCCGTGTAAATGTGATGATTAGGGTTGCAACCCTAATGTGTGAGCAGTAGTAAGATCTGAGGCTGCTAGTTCCGGGGCGTTGGATTTTTGGTAGGATAATGCCCTTAGGTAATACGTTCTTGCTGATCCTGGTGATAGGGTAATTGCTTCACTGTAATCTTGGATGGCTTCCTCATATGTGCCAAGCTCATGATAGGCCATGCCTCTGTTTATAAGATTAATTTGAGTGAGTCCAAATTGGCTAAGATTGTGCTCCCGTTCAACAGTAAGTGCTTGGGTGTAATCACCAACTGCCAGTGAAAAGTGCTGTGATTCAAAATATGCTTTTGCCCTTTCGTGTAGCCCTAATAGATGGTCATAGCTGTCGGGTGGTGACTCTACGATAGCTTGTGTATAGTCTTTGATTGCTTGAGTATAGTCTGAAAGTTCTAAATGTACTTGCCCGCGATAGTTGTATGCAGATGCATCGAAAGGATCGAGTTGAATCGCCTGAGTAAAGTCATTGATCGCCCGTTCATATTTTCCCAATTGCGAGTAAGTGTATCCACGTTCATGGTAAGCCAGTGAGTTAGTTGGATTAAGTTGAATGGCCCTAGAAAATTCTTCGATTGCTCTTTCGTGTTCCCCTCGGTATAAACGCTCTCTGCCTTGAACAAGGAAGTCACGAACGGGGGTCCCAAGTGAATCGTGCAGATCTTTGAGAATAGACCCTGTACCTATAGCGGTTGCTAGTACGTCATGCTCTGTCGCTTGTGTGATAATGGCGATTAACTTACCACATTTGGTCACAACCGGACCACCGTTTACAGCGGTGGGGATTGTAGCGGAGATAGCGTAGGATGTGTGCCCGGCAGAATCTCTTACGCTATTTGTAATATTTGATTTAAAGGTGAAGTAATCATCTCCTAAATATCCTGTACTATAGACTTCTGAACCGATGGGGTCCTCGATGGATGCGATGGGTAATGAGGGGAAACCCTGGGGAACGATAACTGTTAATAAGGCTAGATCTGAACTCGGGAACGTAGCTTTTATCAGTGCTTCGTTGTTAGATCCTCCACGGAATCCTATCCATATGCGCTGAGCAGATGACACTAAAGTAGCTGTTGTTATCACTTGTCCATATGGGCTTTTGGTGGATGCTATAGCGCCGGTGCCAGATCTGAGTATGGATCCGTTTATGTCCGTTATGTAAACCTGCACGATGGATGGTTGCACGTAAAGTCCGGGATCGGAGATATCAGAGCAGCCAGTTTGTGGGGGGGTATCGCAACTTATGGCACCCCCCACAAACAATAGCAGGAGTGAAAGGATTAGAAAAAGAGGGTTTCTCGTACGTTTGCTCGGGAAGATTCGGTTATGGTGAGCAAATGTTTTGCATATAGAACCCATGGATGGTATCCGATTCATTTCTCTTGTAGAATTTCCAATTTGTATCAGAGTATACCATTTTTTGGCAGATCTCTTGGGGTGATTGTACTGAAATAGTACAATGGTGGTAATAATACTAGAATCACAATGTAACTTTTAAAATGAAAAGGATTTGATTGATCAATATAGAACGATATGTAGTTTTTTATTTGGGGTTGCTGTTGTTTAGTATCTCTGTTGTCAATCCGGTTACTGTTGTTGCTGAATCACAGTTTCGGCTCCCTGTGGTAGTTACGGATGTATCCCCAGGGACATTCTCTTTGGTTGCTGTTGATTTGGATAAAGACGGAGATATTGATATTGTTGTGGCATCAAGTATTAATGATACAGTCGCATGGTATGAAAACAGTACCGCTACAGGGGAGGTATGGATTCCTCACCTTGTAAGCTCAGTTGCTGATGGGGTGATAGGGGTAAATGTAGCAGATATAGATAGAGATGGAGATGCAGACATAGTTTCTGCATCGACCCTAGATGACAAATTGCGATGGCATGAAAATCTTCTGGGGAATGGTGTCCTCTGGAACGATCACACAATTGGGATAGATATTGATGGAATTATTGGCATGGTAGTCGAGGATTTCGATCAGGATCTTGATTGGGATGTAGCTGCTGTATCCAATTTAAACAATCAGGTTTTGTGGTTCGAAAATACTACAGGTGATGCATCTGACGGGATGGTGCATGTGATTGCGTCAAATGCATCAGGTGCCTTTCCCTTGGAAAAAGGGGATCTGGATGGTGATGGAGATCAAGATCTAATTTCTGGATGGAGTAGCAGTGGTGTTCTTGCATGGCATGAAAATGTTAAGAACCAAGGAGGGTCCTGGGTTACTCGTGTGCTCGACTCTAACTTGGGAATCATTAGATCCATTGCAGTAGATGACATTAACGGTGACGGTGCTATGGATGTGGTTGCAGCAGTTTCTGATATAGATAGCATTTTTTGGTTTCAGCCTATTGATATCCTACAGGGAGTCTGGCAACGCAATACTGTAACCACTAATCTTGATGGGGTACTATTCGTAGACACTGCGGATCTCGATAACGATGGGGATATGGATGTTTTGGCTGCAGCGGATGGAGCAAGGAATTTTGTTGTATATGAGAATGGTTCTGGAGTAGGCTCAAACTGGAAAGCTAGTGTTATTAGTAGCGCTACATTAGGGGGAGTCCATCAGGACATCACGAACGGTCCCCGGACAATTCGCCCGGCAGATGTTAATGGGGATGGCTTACTAGATATCATTACAGGTTCATATTGGGGGCAAACGGTCGCTGTGTTGATCCAGCAGGGAGCAGACACCCTAAATAACACGCCGACTGTGGAACCTGGGCTCCACAGTACAGCAACTGCAACAACAGTGGCGGGCTCTAGTCTTCTTTCCCAGGATCGGATAGAGGAAAGTTTAAGACCTTCTCCTATAGTGATTGCAGATTCAGATGTGATTCAGGTAGAAGCTGAATCAGGGGTAGTGGAAATCGTTCAACCGACGGCTCCATCAATAATAACTGGATTGGAGCAGTGCGCGATTATAAAAATATTGGAACCAAGTTGGGAGACTACTTTTCAGGTTAAGTTGAGCTCTCGTGATTTGGCGTCAATTCCTATGAGTATTCAAGATCAGTCCTTATGCTTTGTGAATATCGATATATATGATGCACAGGCTGTGAAACAAGATGAAATGGTGTTATGGCAGCCAGCAACAATCACGATACCGCTATCAGATGCGATCATTCAACAGCTCTCGGCTAACGGAATTTATGAGATAGAAGGGATTATGAAGGCTGTATCAGATCGGCGTTTGATACTGGTAAAGCGGCATTTGATAGATGGAACCCACTGGATTCCAGTGGCTACAGGTGTGGACTTGCTTGGCAGGAATATAACTACACGATTATCTACAATCACAGGGGCCTATGCGTTAATTCTTGTAGAAGCCCCGTTGCCTCTGGGATATGTATTGCCTTCTGTTGGAGCCCAGAATTTTTTATTTGCGAGCCCAGTTATTTGGGTGCTCGGGATCCTTTTGTTTGGGATTGGGTGGGTAGTGCAGGTTCGTTTGGGCAGGGGATACCGTTTTCGCTGATATCATGCTGATGAAAGATCGCGACTAGGGGTTTTTTATCAGAGGGGGAAGTTATGCATTGTCCACAATGTGGCGTTAGGAATAGCAAAGTAGCAGGGTTTTGTACTAGCTGTGGAAATTCTCTGACCATGGCTCATCTGGTGCAAGATGAAGCCAACATAGCGAATTTGACGTTACGGATAGATAGGTTAGAGGCGCTGCTTTTGGAATTAACGGGAAATGTTTCTATTGGGAAACAGGATTCACCTGAAATAGATGAAGCAACACCATTGCCAGGCCAGGTTGTTAGCAATTCTGATACGGTGCCCTCTCAAGCCGAACAGCCTTTGGAGGAATTAGTTTCAGTTGGTTCTTTAGGTGCTGTAACTGAAGATGCGGGCACTGTGCGATCTGAGAGTACAACGTCTTCCAATTCAATCCTCAATGATATCAGGAGATTGGATAGGCAGGTTGGATTGAACTGGCTTGCAGTAACGGGCGGAATTTTCATTGTGACTGCATTAGGGCTTCTCAGCATGGGGGTTATGGCTGTTATCCCGCCTCTGGGCAAGTTTATCTTTTCGTTGAGCCTAGGTGCAGTGGCGTTAGGTTTGGGTGAAGTCAGTCGACGTAAATATGGGTTGTTATCTGATGTGATAACCGGTTCGGGTCTGTCGATAATCTACATAGCCATTTTTGCAGCGTTCACTCTGGGTGATGTAATCCCGGATCAGGTCGGCTTTGGCCTACTCTTGGTGGTCAGTTTTATTGGGTGGTTTCTTGCTGTACGAGCTGACAGTGTCTGGGTGGCACTCTTGGGAACCGGTGGCGCATTCATTACCCCATTTGTCTTGTTAGGGAATAGTGAGATATCTATTCTTATGGGGGTAGCCTACTTGGTTATCGCTGATATAGGGGTTGCCCTTATTTCCCTGACCAAGCGGTGGGTCTTGCTGAAACAGATTAGCCTATGGTCATCATACCTATTCCTTTTCTTGGTGTCTCCCGAGTTGTGGCAGTTTCCAGAATCATGGTCCGAGCAAGAAATTCTTTGGGTAGGGCTTGCATCGTTTTCTATCATTTACCTTCTGTTCTTGTGTGTCAGCGCTAGCTATCATTTGATTTGGAAAGTTCAGGCGGACTTCAAGGAGCTTTTATTAGTTGTCAGTAATTCGGTGCTTTTCTATCTAGCCCTTCTTGGGCTGCTGTCTGCTAGTGATACGTACAGTTTTGGGATCGCAAATATTCTCTTGGCCTCTGTCAATGCTGCCCTCAGTGCTGCGTTTTGGTTCAAGGGAGGGAATCGTGAATTCCAACTTCTTTTTGCCGCCAAGTCCGCGGCCTTTGCAATAGCAACAGTTCCAGTTCTGTTGGATGGGGAGATCGTGACGAGTGTTTGGGCAGGAATGGCGTTATCTGTGTTGGTGCTTGGGAGATACCTCGTTGATGTGCGATGGCAGCTCTATAGTGTCATTCTTTTTGGGTTGAGCCTAGGTAAGTTTTGGCTTGTGGATCTATGGGTAAGCACCGACTATCAATTGTTTGAATTGATCAATGATCGCGTGGTTACTGGGGTAGCACTGAGTGGGGTCTTGTGGATGGCTTGGTTCGCGTGGCAGCGCTTAGATTTAGTGAACGCTCGTACCAGGGAACTAGGCTCAGCAACGGAAGTTGGGGAGATGCCAAATTCAATGCAAACTATGGTAAGGTCTTTGGAGGCACGGATAAAAGCCCTATTTGCAGGGTTCGAACCCGCAATTCCACGAGTTTTTGCGACGATAGCCTTTGGCACAGCCTTAGTAGCCGGTACGGTGCATTTAGGGCAAACACCCGTCATAGAGTCGGTGAAGAATTTGTACGTTACGTGGAGTGTGTTGGTTGTTGGTGGGGTTACGTTCTGTCTTGCAACTACCCTTCGGTCTCACTGGTTCGTGCTGCTGGCAACAGGTCTCTTGTTGGCTTGTGTGCTCAAAATGCCCTTTGATTTGCTTGTGTCAAGCGGTGTCTGGGCAGGAGCCCAGGCGGTAACTGGGTATTTTGTTTCGACAATTATATGTACAGGAACACTTGTTGTCGCTGTTCTTGTCTTTCGGCGTTTGTTCAGACCGTATTCCGGATCATCGGTACTTTTGTCACTGCTCAGCAAGTGGGAAATGAGGTTTGTTCCGGGTGCTTTGCTCCTATCGTGCCTGGGGGTGGTTTACCTCGGTTTGGGTATGGAACTGTTCTCTCAATGGGACAAAACCATTACAGGGATATTTGGCTATCTCCCCTTAGTAATGATGGAGATGTATCGGGATGTCTTGCTTTTGGGGGTGACCGTGCTTATGGGGATTGTGGGTATTGGAACAGTTGTGATGGCAGCCTGGTTAAGGGATTATGTGAACGTCCAAGTTCTCTACAAGATTACTGCATATATTTTGGTAAACATTGCTTTGGTAAAGGTGGTCGTAGTGGATGGAGTTGTCGCTCAAGGCAAGCTGTTCCTTAGTAATCTTGGGCAGGAGGGATTTGTGCCCTTTCTCAATGTATACATTGCGGCAGTTGTAGTGATGCTTGTGATTACCATAGTATTTGTGCGAATTAGTAAGTTTCATCTATGGGGTAGGACAGCTGTCGACGATATATTATTGATTGCAGTAGAATATGTGAGAAGACTTGGAATGCTGGTTTGTTTGGGTGCAGTAGCGCTAGTACTTCTCGTTGTAGTGAGTAGGGAAATTCTGCTTTCCGGGTTGCATATAGACGTTGAGCGTATCGTGTTGAGTGTGTATTGGCTGTTGTATGCGCTGGCGTTCGTGGCACTCGGGATTCGCTGGGGAATGGCCAAAATGAGGCTCATTGGGTTTGGGATTTTGATCGTGCCTGTAGCGAAAACATTTTTGTATGATGTGTGGGTTATCCATCCGATCTTAGGATTTGGTGGCATGTTTGTTATGGGATGTATGCTTTTGGGTATGAGTTTCGTGTACCAACGTAACCGAACCCGAGTTCAGTCTTTCCTGTTTGATGATGGGACGGATTTCAACCGCTCGCTAAGTTAGCAATGACGGGTGACGGTGGATCTGGAGGAACGGAAACATGTCTCAGCAGATGGTGTTTATCGTGTGGATCCTAACGTACTTAGTAGGATCCATTCCTGTTGCATATCTTGCAAGCAAGGTGCAAGGTATCAATGTTTTGGAGATGGGAACTGGTAACCCTGGCGCGGCTAACACGTTTCGTAAGATTGGGAAAAAGACCGGGATTGTAGTGTTCTTGTGGGATTTCAACAAGGCAGCGATTCCCGTTATCTTGATGGAAGCAACGGACAGATCAGGGATGTATGCCTTTGCAGTTGGTGCAGCAGCTATGCTAGGGCACTGTTACCCTGCGGGTTTTCGTTTTCGAGGAGGAATGGGGCTTTCCGCCGCTTTTGGTGTGGCAGTTGGGATGTTCCCTGCATTGGCTTTGATCCATGGAGTTCTAATGCTCGTGATCCTTGTGAAAACGCGAGATGTTGTGATCACCACTAGTGTTGGGTATCTGAGCTTTTGTGCATTTGGCTTATGGTTCTATCAGGATTTATGGGGGTTAGTACTTTTAGTCTTTATACTTCCTGTGTTGGCAGCGGTCAAAAACCATTTCACTGGGGAGTCGATTGCTCCATCGGTGCGGTAGCTCCGAAGCAAGTGTGATTCCATAAGGTGACCTTTTGGGTACCGAAAGGGTCCCCAGGATTCGGGGTTTTTTCTAGTACGTACACCAGAGAGAATGTTTCTAGTACTTCGTCTCCTTCGTGCTGTGAGTTCCAACTGCGACATAGGTACCGTCCGAAATGCAGGCGGTGATGTTCGTTCTTTGCCATCCACAGGTTGTTCATGTATTTTACCCAACGATTATTCTTGAAGTCATGGCGTACTTGATCTGGTTTATCCCAGTTGATGGGGGTTGTTTGCCGCCATAAGTCGAGGCTATCGCCGTTTCGTAGCGTTGCAGGCATCACATACCAGCCATCTTCCTTATTCGGGTATGGTGCAAAAAGGCGCCAATTCTGGAAGGTTCCAGTTGAGGGGGCAAGCCATTGCATGCTCGTGGGTATTGTCCACTGAAGCTTGTCATAAGCGGCAATGTTATAGAGTGCAACCCAGAAGATAAGCAAAGCAGCGCATGTTTCAAAAATTGGTCTGCTTCGAATGATATTTGATTTCCAAGGAAGTAGATTGAGCAGGTCTGAGAGCTGAGGCCGATGGGCAGCTACTGATTCGTAAAATTTGTTTCCGGGAGATCGGAAAAGTTTCCTATTTAATACCCACCCGAGGGGGAATAGGATTGGGGATTCGCGTAGGACGTACGTCAGTGCTTCAAACTTCAGATGAATTTTGCCTTCGTGGTCTCTAACAACCCAGGAATTTTCCTGTTCCATTATATTCAATATCTCTAGGTCTGTATTTGTTGGAGCGGTCCGAGTTCCTGGTATCAAGGCAAAAGTTAACAGAAGCCGTAAAATTTTCTTGCAAAAATCACATCCTTCGTCGAAGTAGATCACCATTTCAGTCCGATGTGGTTTAGATAAGAAGGCAAAGCCAGTATTCCAGAGAGTGGATGGGAGAAACAGTAGAAGTGCAGTTATGGATATAAACGGAAACATACCGATTCCCATAGTTATTGCAATTCCGATTTGCATAGAGCTAATTAGGAATATAGCAGCTAACCTCGTTTGGCTTGTCAGGATAGGGCTCCATAAGAGGATAGGGCAGAGCAACTCACACCATACGAAGAAGGCGGTCATAGCTTTGAGCAAATTTGGATATCCCAGTAAGTGTTGGCCGAATTGATTGGTGAATACATCTAGGTGGAACATGTAGTACAGGGCCGTATTGTCTTCGATCCATATAGGGTGCAATTTGAATAGAAAGGTGAATATATAAAGGATCGAAACTTGTGCGAGAATTGCGAAAGCGGATACCGATGTTAGGATCATCGGTAATTCTCTTCGTTCTGGGTCGAGCACTCGGTCGATAGAAAAGCGTGCTCCCAGTGGTAGGAACATGCCAAAAATGCACAGGAGCCGGAGCGTATCGTCCGCCCCACTTAATACCATGGGGTTTCTTGCCTGTAGCGATATTATGAGGATGCAGCAGAGTATGGACATTAATCGAGTTCGGTAACCAACGAGCAGGGAAAATGCTGCAAATAGATGAATCCCCATAAGTATGAAGATTCCCACTTTTGATCCCGTCATTAAATGAAAGGACCAACTACCAGTCCAGGTGGTAGCCATTGCGATGGATCGTGGTAGCACACCCCAGTCAGTGTAGTGAGCTTGCAAATCGGATAGACGCACTAGTAGATCGACGATGAGCATCGTTGATAACAAGATTCGGAACAAGGCTAGGGATCTCAGATCGATTCCAATTAGATGTGTGAAAGGAGTTAGCTGTAGATATTTAGACTTCATGCTACAAGAGATCCCTTCAAGATGGCCTAGCGCTTCCGGTTTCGCTCTGAATCAGAAGCAGTCTTGGGAAGTTGTTTTAAAGAATAAGGCACAATTTAGTCTTCAATGCTTTTAGAACCATCTGCTGCTAACTGTTTCGATGCACGCTTTTTCTGTACCATTCTTCTCCCAAACACGAAAATTGCGAAGACAGTCCCCCAGACTGGGAGTAGGATACCGATCCATATCAGCCCTTCAACTACGGTCCTGCCAATACCTGTTAGTCCTCGCAACGCATCTTTGATTGTTTCGCTTATGCTCCAGCCGGGGTCAGTGATGGGTTTCCCTGAGCCTTCTGGGTAAATGGTTACATGCACTACGCTCATAGCAACATTCGTTTCCAAGTATTTGATGCGACCAGCCAAGCTTTCGATTTGTCCACGAATGGTTGTGAGTTCTCGTTGAACACTCAATACCTCTTTAATTGTTTCAGTTCTATCCATGAGTTTACTTAGCTGGGCCTCGGTGAGCTCAAGGTTTTCAAGCCGGGCAGTTAAATCGATGTACTCTTCGGTTACATCATTGCTGTTTACTGATTCATGTGGCACACGCACTGACCCAAATTTTATGGCAGCTAGAAGTGTGGAGAGATGCTCAGAGGGGACTCGGATTTGGAGGCTTCCAGAGACTCCGGCTGCTTCGTTATCGGATGAGTTAGAAGATACGACAACACCTCCTAGAAGGGTAACTGCATCCTCTATGTTTATCATGGTTTCTTGGACATCCTTGACTATTATCTGAAGGGAGGCTCTTTTTATGACCATTTGCGCTGGATCGTCGCTATAGGCTGAGCCACCTTCATTTACATAGTCAACATCTGAGCTCACCATTGCTTCTGCCATTTGTCCGGATTTGGCATCAGTGGTCCTCCCCATAGGAGCAAATCCAGATGTTTCGATGGATTGCGTTTCTGCTGCACTGCAGGCCATAGTGAGAGATAGTGCAACTATGGTGAGAATGCAGTGCAGTATTCGGTTATTGTTAATGTAACTAGCCAAGGCGAATTTCTTCAAAATATACTTCTCCATTATTGACGAGATTCTTGATTCTTCGTTGGTCTTTACTGAGTACGCTTTTCCCTGTTTTGATTTCTACCAGGATGACGCGATCATTTTCGAATTGGATGCCATCGATGGGCTTTCCGAGAAATTTGAATCCTTCAGGATTCCAGGGGAAAGCGGATGAGAAAGGGGCCATCTGTTCTGCGATGTTACCCGTTTTTACGTGAAAACTTTGGAGCGAAGATTTTTGCGATTGGAGTTTCGCCTGTAATACTTGTATGCGCCTGAAACAGAAGACTACAGTGATGGTCAGCACTAGCACCACTAGCATCAGTGCCAAATTACCTAGGATAGTCAGTTCTGAGGATATTGGCATTGGCTTCATCCTCCGGTGGTCTACATTCTAATGTAAGAGGTTTCTTGATTGGGGATTACATCCAACTGACTCGTGAGAAATGTGATTCTTCCCCTGTCATGAATTCCACTAATGCTGAGTGACCTTCTTGTGTAGACTGGATAGCTCTTTTGATCGAGTTATGGATATCGTTGGGATTGCTTACCCTTTCGCTTTTTAGTCCCATGCTTTTTCCAAATTCCGAATAGTTTCCTCCGAGCAGATTGCTATCATATGTCTCAGTTGCATTAGGCATGCTATTCCCATAGCCTCCCATACGACCATTGTTTAATACTATCGTAACGATAGGGGCTGCCGCTCTTACGGAGCTTTCTAAATCTAGACCAATCATACCCATTGCTGCATCACCCAACACATGTATAAATGTCTTATCTGGTGTTGCTAGTTTGCCCCCAATACTGATTCCTAGCGAGTATCCTAGCTGAGTAGAATTACCCCATCCAATGTAACCCTTGGGGGTAGTGGACTCAAAGAAGGGCGTCATTTGGTCCCGTGGATTTCCTGAGTCATGGGTAACAACGGTTTTACTATGGTCGACAGCGTTGTTTAATTCGAAAATCACTCTGTAGGGATTGATCGGCGTTTCTGTTGAAATAAGCTTTGGCATCCATGCAGTTAGCCATAGGTTCCGTTGTTTTTGAATTTCTATGAGTAGTGCTTCCTTCGTTTCTATAGGTTTGTTTTTGGTCTGAAATCTTACTTCAGCGATAAGCTGCTGGAGCACAAGTTTTGGATCTCCAAGCACTCCGTACTCCAACGCATATTCGTTATTTAAATCCTGTTCATTAGCTGTACACTGAATCATTGTTTTCCCTGGAGGTATTTCTACAGACATCAGTGACCTATAAAAATTGGAGCCAATCCCAAATACTAGATCAGCTTTGCCAAGGAAATAATCAACCATGCCAGTCGCAGTCGTTGCCCCATTCCCAATAGATAACGGGTGATGTTCAGGGAATCCACTTTTCCCTGGTGTTATTGTCATCACTGGGGCCTGCACTAATTCGGCAAATTCTAGCAGTTCGCTAGAAGCTTCGGAGTCCAATATCCCTTGCCCTGCATGGATCACAGGATGAGCAGCACTCAGAAGTGCACTAATAGCGTTTTTTATGTCGACAGGATCTCCCGAGCTTTGGTATCCAGTGCCATAGCGGGACGAAAGATTTAAATCCCCAACTTCATCTGTAAGGATGTCATAAGGGACTTCTAGCAAAACAGGGGCCCCAGTTGCGGTTCGAAGCTTGGTGAAAGCATGCCGCATGAGTTCTGGTATTCTTTCTGGCATGTTTATTTGTGCAGTCCATTTCGTTACATGAGCGTAGTTTGTAATCGCGGAGAAATAGGGACCATATGATTGTCGGGCACGTGTAGTACCTCGGGGCAATACTAGTATGGGGATTGAATCGGCAAAGGCATGGGCGATTCCGCCAAAAGCATTTTCTATGCCAGGGCCATCCTGCATTGTGACCACACCAAAAGTGCCTCGCGGAGATAATCTTGAGTATCCGTCAGCCATGTTGACAGCTCCCCGTTCCGTTCGTGCTATGATCGGCTTTATTCCGACGCTTGCCGCGGCATCGATCAGTGGGTTAGCAGGGAAGCAGAACAGGTGTTTCACTTCATATTCTTTAAGCAGCTGGGCGATCGCTAGCGATCCTTTCACTGTTACCTCCTGGTTGTGCTGACTTGAACTTTCATGTCCATAGATAACGATTCACATCAAGGGCCCAAGGCAGTTGTTTACTTATACCCGATATCTCTCGTTTTGAGAAATGCTTGCCAGCCTTCTTCCCGGAGTATTCTTTGGCGTTCTTGTGCTACTGGGTCATCTGACTCTTCATCCGAAAGGGCCTTAACGATGGGATCGTCACGGTAATTTAATGACTCCATGAATCCAGCAATCTCGTATGACCGGTTAACAAGCAATTTGTTGAGGCGTACTGCTTTTTGTGGTAATGACGCCATTTTGCTAGCAATAAGATGTGTCTCAGATTCCAAATCGGCATCAGGTACTACCCTGTTGACCATACCGAATTCTTTCGCTTCTGCTGCATTGATCTGTTCACCCAAGAGCAACACTTCCTTCGCTCTTTTCAATGAGGTTAGAAATGGCGTTATGAGAACTGGAGGTCCGAATCCGTGACGGATTTGTATTTCTCCGAATCGAGCATTTTCTGAGGCGATTGTTAGATCACAAACTCCAGCCAGCTCACATGCCTGTCCAATAGCATGGCCTCGTACGGATGCAATGACTGGTTTTTGGAGCGACCAAATTTTAGTTTGTACCTCTAACCCACTTGGAGCTGGATCGTCGTCCGGATATAGTGCTGCGTGGAGATCTCCACCTGCAGAGAATGAACGCCCAGATCCGCGAAGAATAACAACATGAACCTCTTCTGCGTCATTCGCACGGGTCAGTGCTGCGTCAAGTAATCGTAGTACGTTCTTATTCATTGCGTTGAGAATAGTTGGTCGGTTCAGGGTTATAGTAGCTACGTTCTCCTCAACGTCATACAGTACATCGTTGGGGCCAGGAGGTGGTACCTCTATTCCATCTGGAGTTTTTTTGATTTCCTGCATTGAATCATGGCTCCTTTGCTTAGTCTCAACTATTAGAGAGGTGCTTTGTTATTGGGGTCGGTAATCACGTATATTGTCACATGGTTTCTTTAGCTGTGGTGATTATACACCAATGATATGATCCTTACCGAGGGTTACTAGATGGTAGCAGAGTTTTTAGGTAGCAGCAGGATGACGGGAATGGCGATTGCCATCACAACCATCAAGACTATAAGCGCTGCATTATACGATGATGAAGTATCATACACCCATCCCATTAGAACGGGCGCAATGACTCCCCCCACTACAGCGAAGGTTTGCATAAGACCAGTTAACGAACCGAAAGCTCGGGTTCCAAAGTAAGTGCCTGTGAGGATTGGCCTTGCTGGGATGCCTCCCCCAAACGATATGCCAAAAAATAATGCATAGGTCAGGCTGTGCCACCATTCATAGGTGAAGAATAAGGATAATAGGCCAAATATGCCACACAGAACTAATCCAATAAGAACCTTTTTTGGGTCCATGTGATCCATAAACCACCCAGTGCCCATGCGTCCGATGCCACTCAAGAGCGTGAAGGTAGCCACTGTCCAACTGGCACTCTGGGTTGAGAATCCTATACTTTCAAAGTAGGGAATCTGGTGAATGAACATTGCACTTGGTCCCATACCCAATAGTCCAAATGCCACGGTGAGGCACCAAAAAGAGCGCGTGCATAGAGCTTCTTTGACTGTGTACCCCGTAGTTGTTGGAGTGTTCGTGGATTGTTCCTCTGTGAGGGTGTTATCCTCTGAAATTCCATCGACTGAGTACCCGTAGGGTTCTGGTTTGGGGCGTAAAATGCTTGCGCCGGGTAGCCCAACAATTAGTATTCCTACTGCACAAATCATCATAGTGTATCGCCAACCCAAATCGGGGTTATCAGTCATAATCACTAGCACGGGGACGAAGAGACCAGAAAATGTTGCTCCGGAAAACATCAGACCCATGGCGAATCCGCGCTTTTTCTTGAACCAGTGGGCAACGGCGGTAGTGTAGGGTATCCCGACTATGCAACTCATCCCGACGCCGACAAGAATGTACGCACCATAGAAGGTTGGTAAGGACGATGATTTGCTTAGAGCGAACATTCCTAGCGCGGCAAGGAATGTTCCAATAAAAACTACTTTTCTAGAACTGAATCGATCGACGATAAACCCTATGACTGGAGAAGCTATACTTCCTTCGATTCGCTGCACTCCGGCACCATAGCTAAATTGAGCTCGAGTCCACTGCATCTCTTTGAGCATTGGAGTCATGAACACCTGCATTCCGTATATGAAGATAATGCTCATATAGGTGTGTATGGCCATATGGGCCATGACTATGTACCACCCGTAGAAAAAGTTGTTTTTCTTTTTCAATTATCCTCCGATATAACGATTATCGTGGAATGCTAGTAGTTGATTGGTTAGGTGTCATCCCAAGTTCGGCGTATGCCGAATTTTCGGAACGATTCTGCATATTCGAATGGTAGGTTGTTCTGAGTGGATGTTCGATGTGACATTTTCTTTACCATGTCTTCAAAAGGGATTGGATTCTCGCCCTGCCCCCAGTCACTCAACTGACTTTTGTGAGCTTTTAACGATTCGATTTTACTGTCTATGACTTCCTCTATGTTGATGAAAGTATCAGGAGCTTCGGATCCCCAGAAAAATACTTCATCGACATTGTGTCCGGAAAGGCCTGCCTCAATATCTTCAGGGTAGTGGAGTCGGTCTCTGGCGTAAGGGAACACAGCATCAATAGTTACTAATCCTGTCATTCGGTGATCCCTGTGTATGTAAAAAGAACTGCGGAAGGGATCAGTCGTGAAAACTATATCGGGTTGTAGTCTCCGGATTTGATGTACTAATGCTCGGCGAAATTCGTGGTCATCCTCAAGCTCTCCATCGCCGAAGTCCAGAAATACGACCTCTGAAACTCCGACGGCAGCAGCAGCAGCTTCTTGTTCCAGTCGGCGTTCTTCTCGTAGGTAGGTTGCCGACATATCTGTATCTCTTCCCCCCTTGTTACCGTTCGTAGCGATCACATAGAATACTTCTTTCCCAGCCTTGGTGAGTTTTGCTACGGTTCCCGCGCAGCCGAATTCTGCATCGTCGGGATGCGGGGCGACAACCATAGCACGTTGTACCGGTTCTAATTGCTCCATGCTGTTGGCCTTTCTGTATTTGGTGATTGACTACATACCGATAATAAGAAATAAGCATGCACCGGCATTATACTCGTGATCATCAATATAGGCTTGTTGTTTTAGAGTCCTATGATCGACTGATCGATGGATTGGTTTTGCAGGGTCCTATGTGCAGGTTTTATATGGAGTCAGCACTTTAGAAAACATTTTTGTAAGCATATTCTTTGTTAGGAGTCATGCTTCAATCTTGGACGATCAATACAGACGTTCTTGCACACGAATCCATTTGTAGGTAAAATCACGACCGTGAATTGTCATAATTTCTTAAGTGCCTGAACGACTGATTGGTTCTTTCTGGAGATCGTAATGTTTTCTGGCAAGCCTAATTGAAATATATGGAGGGACCCGATGGGAAATGAGAGAGTCCTTGTAGCAATGAGTGGCGGCGTGGATTCGTCTGTTGCCGCCTTGCTTTTAGTAGAGGCTGGATATGATGTTATTGGCGTCACCATGCGGCTTTATTCCACTGACGACCAGCCCCGTGCGCGGTTGTCGCAAGGGTGTTGTACGGATGATGACATTGATGATGCTAGAGAGGTTTGCAACATCCTTGGTATTCGTCACTATGTGATGAATTTTGAGAGGGAATTCAAAGAACATGTTATGGACTACTTTGTTAATGAATACTCTCGGGGAAAAACTCCACATCCCTGTTTAGCCTGTAACGACAAAATAAAGTTTGATTTTCTTTTGAGAAAGTCGATGGCTCTTCAAGCAGATTACATAGCGACAGGGCATTATGCTCAAATTGTTGACAGGGGAAACACAAAGAGTTTACTTTGTGGCATTGATGCGTCAAAGGATCAATCATACGTATTATTTGGATTGGGACAGGAACAGTTATCTAGTTTGCTGTTGCCAATTGGTGGGTATACCAAGGATGAGATTAGGCAGGTAGCAAAACGGGGGGGGCTTCCAGTCGCTGATAAACCGGACAGCCAAGACATTTGCTTTATACCATCAGGCGACTATAAGCAGTTTATTGCAGACAGAGTTAGTGCAGTACCTGGAGATATCGTTGATTCTCAAGGTACGATTGTTGGACAGCACTCGGGAATCGAATTTTTCACTGTGGGTCAACGCAAGGGATTAGGTATTCAGTCTCAAATACCAACATATGTGCTTGGAATCGACCCAGACAATCATCGTGTGACGGTTGGATCCTGGCATGAATTGCATAATCAGTCGCTTTGGGCAAGTGGAGCGAAATATATTGATGGCAAGGCGTTCAGTGATCCAATACAAGTCATGGCAAAAATTCGTTACAAAGCCCCAATGGCAACTGCAACTTTGGTTTCCCATGGATCATGGGTTAAAATACACTTCGCAGAACCACAGCGAGCTATAACTCCTGGTCAAGCGGTTGTCTTTTATCAATCCGACCGAGTTCTTGGAGGGGCAATCATTGAAAGATTTGATGCTTCAGAGAATTGTCCGGACGCGGGGGGCTGTACTCAATGTTTTGTGCCTGCAGTAAGGTAAATTCCTGAAGGCAGTGGTAGTTAAATGAGGGGTGATGTGTGTCCAAGAATTCTCCCAAGGCGCAGGCTCCCACTTTTGATAGAGAACAGGATCTTTACGAGAAGAAATTTCAAGTTGTTGTAGGCTTGGATGAGGTAGGGCGTGGAGCTCTTGCAGGCCCCGTCTTTGCTGGTAGTGTTTTCCTTGGTAGCTCATCCGTTGTATACCGAGATATTTCTATCCGGGACTCAAAGCAACTTTCTCAACGGGCACGTGAACGTAGTTGCCGTGAGCTTCTGACTCAACTTGCTGAGAATGGTGACTTTGCTATTGGATCTGCATCGGTGGAAGAGATTGATGAATATGGTATAGCGCCTGCCACAAAGATGGCGATGGTAAGGGCAGTTCAGAGCATGCAGGTCCATCCAGATGCGATGTTAATAGATGCAGTGAGCTTAGCAGGATCGTCAATTTATCAAGAATCGATTGTCAGAGGTGACCAAATCAGTTTATCCATTGCTGCTGCGTCAATTATTGCGAAGGTTACCAGGGATCGTTTAATGGTTGATATGGATTTAGAGTATCCAGGATATGGTTTTGCTGGCAACAAGGGGTACGGTAGTGCAGATCATATGAGAGCATTGCGTGACCTAGGTCCGTCGTCTTTTCATCGGCGGTCTTTTCAGCCGATACGTGGTATGCTTGGGTGAATTACTGTTGTGTTGGTGAGTATTATGCCAATATATGAATACAATTGTCAGGATTGTGGTGGGCTTACTAGCCAGTTGTTCAGGACGTTCACTTCAGTTGTGACTCCTCAGTGTTCTCATTGTGATGGGTCGAATATGGGAAGAGCAGTTTCTCAGGTGAGCTTCGTAAAGTCTTGGGGTAGCAGTATGAATTGGTTGCCCAGTAGGGAAACCCTGTATGATGTGGATGAAGACAGCCCTTCTGATTCCGAGAAATGGCTACGACGATTGCGTTCTGAACAGGGTGCAGTGCTCGACAATAGTCTTCCTGATACATTAACTAAGATGGATGCAGGTATCAGCCCGCCTTCCTTCTCGGATTCCGGTAGTTCTGATAGCACGGATTGATGTTTGCCTTGTTGGAATTACGCTCATAATCACGATAGGTATTGAGCTAGACAATTCTCGTTATACTTGCAATCCCCTCTTTTCTGATTAGTTTTCGATACTGACACGCGTGGGTAGCTTGACGTTCATGCCTAGAAAATGGTAGAGTGCCTCGAGCCGGCAGGCGAAACAGCGAAAAATTTTAGAAAGGAGAATTTGTGTATGGATATCATGTATATGGCCCTGGTGGCAGGTGTTGTAGGCTTGGCATTCGCTCTTTTTATGACTACGCGTGTGCTAAAACAAGACGAAGGTCCTGAAGAAGTTCGGGCTATCGTTGCAGCAGTTCGCGAAGGGGCGTTAGCGTTCTTACGTCGAGAATATACTTTGCTCGGCGGTTTTGTCGTTCTTATCACTTTATTGTTAGGTTTATTAAGCACGGTCATTGAGGCAATGACTATTGGAACAGCAATCTCGTACCTCGTGGGGGCAATTTTATCGGCTCTCGCTGGTTTCCTTGGGATGAGTTTGGCTGTACGGGCAAATGGACGTACAGCAGCCGCTGCACAGCAGGGACTGAATGCTGGACTGAGGGTCTCCTTTGGTAGTGGTACAGTTATGGGTATGACAGTGGTGTCATTCGGTCTACTTGGTGTAACCGTGCTGTACCTTATATTCCAAGACATTGAAGCGGTCGCTGGCTTCAGTTTTGGTGCCTCATCAATAGCTCTGTTTGCTCGTGTCGGGGGAGGTATCTTCACCAAGGCTGCTGATGTAGGTGCAGACTTGGTTGGTAAGGTGGAAGCCGGTATTCCTGAAGATGATCCGAGGAATCCTGCGACCATCGCTGACAATGTCGGAGATAACGTAGGTGACGTGGCCGGCATGGGGGCAGATCTGTTTGAGTCTTATGTGGGCTCAATCATCGCGACAATCGCGATTGGAACCGTTTTTCTTTCCGAATGGAACTCGGTGGTGCTTGTATTGCCCTTGGGAATAGCTAGCATAGGTATTATTTGTTCACTGATCGGGACATTCTTTGTTCGTTCTGGGGAGCAGGCTAGCTTTGGATCTTTGCTCTGGGCCCTGCGACGCGGCATATTTATAGCTGCTGCTCTCGTCATGGTTGGCACCGGAGGTCTCATAGCTGCTTTTGAAGCAGATTTAACAGAGGCACTCCCTGAGGGGATTGGTGCCTGGGACGTGTTCTTCGCAGTTCTTTCTGGGTTGGGAGCAGGAGTCATTATTGGCGTAGCGACAGAGTACTATACGTCCTATGATAACAAGCCAACTAAACGTGTTGCCGAAAATGCGGAGACGGGACCTGCAACGGTGATCATTGAGGGCCTTGCACTCGGAATGGAAAGCACAATTATTCCCGTTGTGACTATTTGTGCCGCAGTGATCTTAGCCTACGGGTTTGCAGGGTTTTATGGCGTTGCGATCGCTGCAGTGGGTATGCTGTCCACTTTAGGCATAACACTCGCTACTGATGCTTACGGGCCTGTGGCGGATAATGCTGGTGGCATTGCGGAACAAGCTGGTTTGCCAAGTGAAGTTCGTGAGAGGACTGACTCTCTGGACGCCCTTGGTAACACCACAGCGGCTACAGGGAAGGGTTTTGCTATCGGGTCTGCTGCGCTTACATCGTTGGCCCTGATGGTAGCCTACACTCAGGCAGTTGGCATTGATGTCATTAGTCTTCTGAAACACCAAACAATCGTTGGACTTATGATCGGTGCTATGTTGCCATTTGTGTTCTCTTCAATGACGATGAGGGCTGTTGGGAGGGCTGCGTTCACGATTATCAACGAAGTGAGGCGTCAGTTCAGGGAGATTCCAGGAATCATGGACGGAACTGGGCGACCTGACTATGCGCGATGTGTGGACATAAGCACCCGAGGGGCTCTGCGGGAGATGCTCCTGCCCGGTGCGCTGGCTATTACATCTCCTTTGCTCATGGGAGTGATCCTTGGGCCAGAGGCGTTGGGTGGCATGCTGATGGGTGCTATCAGCAGCGGCTTTATGCTTGCCATTATGATGGCAAATGCCGGAGGCGCTTGGGACAATGCTAAGAAGTACATTGAACTTGGCAACCTAGGAGGAAAAGGTTCCGAGCAGCATAAGGCTGGAGTTGTTGGTGATACGGTCGGGGATCCTTTCAAGGATACCTCTGGTCCTTCAATTAACATCCTGTTGAAGCTCATGTCAGTGGTGTCCTTGGTTTTGGCCCCACTCTTTGCTCAGATCACTCCGTTGCTCTAAAGTAAATCAGGTGTCAGAAAAAAGAGGTGATGTAGTTCTTCTGCATCACCTCTTTTTGTTTCATCCACATGGTTTGATACGACTCTACTGATAACCGCTAATTGCCTTCAAAGAGATTCTTACCGACGGCAACCATCATGGTTTCGATACTGCGATCGCTGATCCCGAGTTCACGGAGTCTTGGTAATACCTTACGGCTGATAAGGCAGATGCCATCGGGGTTTGAAGGCGCCGTGCTTTCTTGGTCAGGTACGCGCAAGGAGCTGAGTGCGATATCGTGAGACAGTGCTAACTTGGTTTCGTATCCTTGCTCTATCAATGCTGCCACGATAGCTGTTCTCTCTTCCCAATTAATGCCACTGCCGTAAGTATCCATCCCAATGATGCATTGCTTATCACCTAATCCCCTTAGGTATTCGAGATCATCAGTGCCATCACTATGGCCTATGTATACCTTTTTCAGATTAACCCCTTCATCTTCAAAAATTGCAATCTGATCATTTCCTACCTTTGCGCTGGCAGATGTATGGGTGGAAATTGGCACGCCAGTATGGATAGCAGCTCTGGAAGCGGCACGAAGAACTAATTCATTGGCAGGTGTGACCCCTTGCTCAGACGTGGCAACTTTGATAACCCCAGCCTTGATGTCAGTATTTTCAATTCCCACTTCAATTTCACGCACAAATGCTGTTGCTAGTTGATCCACGGTTACTCCAGTGATAAGAGCTCGTGGAATGTCGAGCCAAATTCCCGTGGCGATAATCACGTGTACGTTTGACTGCTCTGCTATGGCCTTAATCACACCCATATCCCTGCCCAAATCCATCGTGGTGACATCGACATATGAGCGGATACCTTCAGCGTAGGCAGCATCTAGTGCTTGTACGCCCGCTTCACGTGCCACATTTTTATCCATAAATTGAGGGAATACTTGGGGGATACCTGCTGAGCTGATAGCCAAGTGTTCATGTAAGAGAATGGCTCCGAGTTCGGTGCTGTCAATGGTTCCTAAAACGGTGTTTACCTGCGTCATATATTTCCCTTATAGATTAAGGTTAGCTAGTGCTGCACTAGTTCTTAGCCTTAGATGTTGTTATTGATTCTAATATTACGGCGGGAGTCATAGGGAGGGATGTCATCCGTACTCCTATTGCGTGCGAAACTGCGTTAGCTATTGCCCCAAGGGGAGGAACAATCACGGTTTCTCCTACACCTCTTAATCCGAAAGGATGACGGGGATTAGGTACCTCGATAATGACGGTGTCTATCATTGGCATATCGAGTGTGGTTGGCATTCGATAGTCGAGTAAGCTCGAGTTAGCCATAGTGCCATCCTTGGTAAGGAAGTACTCCTCGTTAAGAGCCCACCCTATACCTTGAAGAGCAGCGCCTTGCATCTGTCCTTCTACATAGCTTGGATAGACCGCCTTGCCTGCATCAAGAAACGTGGTGTACCTTAGAATATCCACTTTGCCAGTATCAGGATCGACTTCTAAGTCGACGATGTGACCGGCTAGCTGTGCTCCAACTCCTCCCTGTCGGTCAGATGCTGAACACGTAACGAGTCCCCCTGTTTCCATAAGCTTGCCTGCGAGTTCCCTGAAACTGAACCTATCCTCCTGATTTTTCTTGCAGATGAAGGTGCCGTCTTTGAATTCTATGTTGTCAGTTGATACCTCCCAGAGTAACGCAGCTCGATCTGACATTTGCCTGATTACTTCTTGTGCGGCGAGTATGGCAGCGAGTCCCGTATCAAAGGTGATGCGACTACCGTTTGTGCCACCGGTATACCCGACAGCGTCTGTGTCGACAACCGTTGGACTGACGTCAGCAATGCCAATGCCTAATACCTCAGCTGCTTGCATGGCGACGGAAGTTCGTGTTCCTCCGATATCCACCGAGCCAGTAATGAGGTTAATGGTTCCATTGGAGTTGACGTTTATAGTAGCCGATGAGCCGCTGCCTCCTCCGTTGAGCCTGTATCCAACAGCTACGCCGCGGCCTTGATTTGGACCTGAGAGGGGAGAAGTGTAATGAGGATGCGACTTCATGGCCTGTTCTACTTCCTCGCATCCAAAATGAGCGTGGGCTACGCCGCTTGGTGCACGATCTCCTGCGTGCACCGCGTTCAGCAGTCGGAAGTCCATTGGATCCATACCAAGCTTTTCTGCGACCTCGTCGATAACGGACTCAACGCAGAAAGCAGCTTGAGGCTGCCCAGGTGCCCTGTAAGCAGCCGTCTTTGGTTTGTTGACCACGACGTCATACCCGTCGACCAGCATATTGTCCATCTTATAAGGTCCGAATCCGCTCGCCGCGCCTCCGCCAACTGACGATCCCGGGAAGGCGCCAGCTTCGTAGGCCAGATAGAGCTCTCCGGCGGTAATTCGCCCGTCGGCATCAGCGCCGACTTTGCATCGCATGTAGCTACCAGATGTGGGTCCGGTACCTTCGAATACTTCTCTGCGGGTCATTGTGATCTTGACAGGGTATCCTGATTTCCTAGAAAGAATTGCTACCACTGGATCTAGGTATGGAGTTTGTTTTCCGCCAAATCCGCCCCCTATCTCCATAGGGATGACTTTAACCAATGACTCCGGTATACCCAAGATCGCTGCGGTTGAGGCGCGTATTGGGAATATGCCCTGGGTGGCGGTCCAGATCGTCACACGTCCATCCGCTCCCCAGAATCCTGTGGACGTTTGGGGTTCAATATATCCCTGGTGAACCATCTTAGTGTGGAATTCTCTCTCAACTATAACCACGGCATCCTTGAACCCCTGCTCCAGGTCGCCACGCTGCAACTGTAGATGCTCGGCAATGTTACTGATGACCCCTGTATCTTCGCCGACCCCAAACCGTTCTATCCTGAAACTGGTGGTGACGTTTTCCAGTAGGAGGGGCCCATCTTCCTTCATAGCTTCTTGTACATCAAAAACAGGGGTGAGGACTTCGTACTTGACATCGATGAGATCCAACGCCTCCTCGGCGATGTGAGCATTTAGTGCTGCTACTGCTGCAATGGCGTGGCCTTTGTAGAGAACCTTTTTGCTAGCCATGACGTTTTCCGCCACCATGCGGACAGTACCGCGGGTCTCGGAAAAGTCCAGTACCTTATTGTCGCCCACGATAGCGAAATCTTGAGACGTGGTGACAGCTTTGACTCCTGGCAGTGCTTCTGCTTTTGACGTATCTATCGAGAGTATTCTCGCATGGGAGTGTGGACTACGAAGAATCTTCCCGTGTAAGAGCCCGGCCATCTGCACATCTGCGCCGTATTTCGCACGCCCTGTTACTTTATCGACACCGTCGTGTCGCACTGGGCTTGTACCAATAACCTTGAACTGCTCAGGGTCTTTTTTGATAGCCATAACGAATCTCCCTATCGCGATATTAGATTTACAAGCTGGTGTGATGTATCCTGAGCGTTCTTATCAAGATATCCGACTCAGTAAGATCTTCTATTTTTATCGTCCTAGAGTCAATGGGAGGGAGGCATTCAGTTCCTTCTTCCTCTGGTAGTGCAGATGTGGATTCTGATGTTCACTCGAATCCTAGTCATCCTACGAATATTTTTACTGAAAGGGTGGATGCTTACATGCCTTTTTGTCGATCACTTGAGTTGGATTTTCGCTATAGCTTTATTAGTTGGTTCCGAATATAAGGGTAATTCCTGCCCATCCAGACACCTGATTATGCTTTGAAAAACGTGCCACATTACAACGGGAGCAACAGTATTTCCTAGGGCTCTGTAATTGGTCGTTTTCGTGGTGTGCAGCTCGAATTCATCTGGGAAAGATTGGATTCTTGCAACCTCCCTAGGAGTAAACATTCGGAATCGTCCATTTCTTTTCAGGACAGGATCTGTGCTGTTTAAGCTAACTTTAGCTAGGTGAGACCCTAAAGTGTTACAAGGGGAATCGATTTTCTGTGCCCGGCCCTTATTCATTGAATGACCACTTTTGGATTTCTTCAAACCTTCGACAGCCAGTTTACTGAAGTAATATTTTCCTTCTTCATCATCTAGGAGAATTGCTTTCAGTGGGATAGGGGTTTCTTTGGCCGTTGGGTTTGGGAATTGAAATCGAGTCGCTGTTTCGTGGTCTAGGAATCCCACTACGAAGACTCTTTGCCTTTTTTGGGGTACGCCGTAATGAGCCGCATTCAGGGTTGCTATTTTCAATGTATAGCCGCAGTTCCTGAATTCTTCGATGATCAGAGGAAGAGCCTCTCCTTATGGAGGAGAGGGCTCAATGATTTGCATGCCTTAGGTCACTAGCAGTCAGAACTTGTATGTGTTCTGGAGTAGTTCCGCAGCAGCCACCAATAATGGTTGCTCCGCATGCAATCCACTCATGAGCGTATTCCAGGTACGTCTGTGGATCAGTTTCGTCCAAGGGCTGTCCTACCACCCGTGAACCGGTGCTGGCTCCATGGGCATAAGCCCCTATGGGCAATGAGGTGGAATTTCTGAGCTCTCGTAATGCGGCAGCGGTAACTTGTGGCGGTGAGTGCATGATGCAAAAAGCTTTTACATGTGGTGATGAGCTCACCATAACTGCATCTGCAATACTTTCTCCTTTAGGGTTATCCCTGAGTCCCAGCTGTAGCTGGCCGTCATGATCTATACAGGACAGTCCAACCCAAATAGAAAGGCCTGTCTCCGTTGTCGCTTCAACAGCAGCCTTGAGATCGGCGGTTCGGGTAAACATCTCAAGAATAATGAGTTCTACCCCAGCTTCAGCTAGGATCTGTACTTGCTCTTGGTAATTTTTGAGGGCTTTCGAATGTATGATTTCTGGGGTGCCCGTGTTGGCAGCCCCAATTGATCCAGCTATTGTGATGGTTTCTTCGGCGGCACAATGCTTTCTGGCATCCATAGCCAGTCTTACTGATTGCTTATTGATTTGGTCCGTTTGTTCCGATAATCCCTCTCTTTTCAAGATGTCTCGGCTGGTGGAAAATGTATTCGTGGTAATGATTTCAGCCCCGGCCAGGATATAATCCCGGTGTATATCACGCAGCAGGTCTGGGAATGCGATGTTCGCGTTAGCTGACCAGGAACACCCGGTTTGTAGGGTGACTCCGCGGCGGGATATCTCCGTTCCAGTACCGCCATCCATGATGACGATCTTTTTTGCATCCAGTTTTTCCTGTAAGGAATCTGCTGGGTCCATGCTCAATCCTTTTGAGTAGTTTATCTAGGAGCTGAAGCCATTTTTTGGCGGGATACCCTGATAGCTATAAACACAATTCCCACGATTATGAGAAGCATTGCGATGACCCACGTTATGGTACCTAGCGTGTAGTCCGTATTATCGCCCAGTATCTCTAGGTCAAAGGTTAACGGGTTTTCATCACCTGAATCTACTAGGACAATGCTGAAACTCCATATACCTGCGACATCTACGAGAAGGTCTGCAGTGTAGGTGCCAGGATCTTGGGGAGTGTGCATAACCCATGCAAAACCCTGAATGTGAGGGGCTGGAGGTTGAGCGAGGATTTTTACCTTGGCATCCGTGACCGCATCACCTGTCGCAATATCTTCTATTTCTATCCAGTAGAAGAGGTGACCTATTTTGGGCTGTGCGGTACTCGCAGAGACGGATATCCGGTGTTGAGTGGTTTCGAATGTTGTGATGGGTGATGGAGCAACCTGAGCTGAAACGATGTTTGGTGAGAAGGCGACTACTAATAACAGTGCGATTAGGATAATAGTGGTGATTCCATGCAACGACGAAGTTACAGCACCACTCAGCGACGCATTCCCTCCTTGATACAACACTAATTACCTAACTGTATATAGCGGAATCCCTCAGCGTGCTTGAACCCATGAGTAGGGTTGAGGTCAAATCCTCCTGCCCGTATCCGTTCAGCCATGGCTTCCATGTCCTGGATCTGGCTTTTGTGTTCTCGGAGGGCATTGATCTTGGTTTCAATTACTTCGGAGGTGTCGATCCATATATTTGCCTGGTCAGTACCTCCCATGCCAACGAGAACTTGAAGTGTTTTGTGCGGCATGAACCCCTCCTCTATCAGTTGAGGGAAGGCATGGTAGTCTCGGGAAGATGGATAGATAGCATCCATGGCAGTATCTCCTGCTGCCCGGTGGTCTGAATGGCTCAAAAAACGGCCACCCATTGGTCGGTGAGGACTTTGGCAAATGATGAGATCAGGTTGAAATCTTCGGATCTCTCTCGCTATATCCATACGAAGTTCAAGTGTGTTCCGAAGAGCGCCGTCTTCGTATCCTAAGAATCGAATTTCCTTTACTCCAAGTACGTCGCATGCACTGCGCTGTTCCCCTTCCCGTATAACAACTAGGCGATCTGGCGTCATTTCCGGATCGGATGAGCCTTTGTTCCCATTCGTGCAGAGAACGTAGTTGATCGTTTTTCCCTCTGATGCGAATTTGGCGACCGTTCCCCCAGCCATGAATTCTGGGTCGTCGGGATGGGCTGCGATAAGGAGGACGTTCTCGAATTCTCCAAGTTCAACTTTTTCTTCCTGTACCATATGTTCGCCTTTCACTTTTCTCAGTATTTAATGTCATTCTAATTTCAAAATGAAACCCTAGCAACTATTATGAGTTCATTTATGCAGAAAAGCGTTGACACTGATGTCCTCTGAAAACTACTATAGTGATGCTGTGCTAGATGGGGAGCTAGCGGTGCCCTGTACCTGCAATCCGCTATAGCAGGATCGAATGCCCTATTGAGGTGCGTCTGTGAGTCTCTGCTTTCCAGATGTGGTGTTGAGACTTTGGTCCCACGCGGCAGGTGCTCGTGAACTCCGTCAGGTCCGGAAGGAAGCAGCGGTAAGCGATGATCATCTGGGTGCCGTGGGATTGCCTGAGTTGAGTCACTTCTGTACGGTACGCTGGTAGTCGTTGTCGAATTAGGGTGCACAGCTATATTATATCCACTTTATCCCTGCAGTGCAGTAATAACTGATGTGAACACGAGGTGCCTCGGTTTATGAGTTTCCATACATCAGCGGGTACGAGACGTAAGGGGCGGCAGCTTGGGCAGCACTTCCTCTCAGATACCAGATATCTGGGATCTATTTTAACTGCTGCTGCGCTTACTAGTGACGATAACGTTGTTGAGATAGGACCTGGTAAGGGTGTCCTGACAAAAGCTTTACTTGCACATGCCGGGAAAGTAACTGCAATTGAAATTGATTCTGTTCTGGTTGAAAAACTCACAGACAAGTTTGACTTGTCTGAAAATTTCCATTTGGTGTCGGGAGATGCTCGCCATCTTAACCTTGAAGAGATTATCGGTACTGAAAAATACAAACTTGTAGCCAACCTCCCGTATTATGCTGCGACCCACATATTACGAACATTTCTCAAGTTGGAGAATGCTCCTCAAATATCTGTAGTCATGGTTCAGCGAGAAGTTGCTCAACAGATGGTCGGACGACCAGGGGCTATGACGTTTCTGTCGCATGCTATAGGTCTTTATGGGAAACCTAGTATTATCCGGTCTGTTCCTCCCCATGCGTTCAGACCACCTCCACGGGTTCATTCCTCGATTGTTCGTATCGAAAAGGCTAGGGAGGATTCTTGGGTTTTGGCAATGGATCTTGATAAAGAAGCATTCCTTGGCTTTATCCGTTGTGGGTTTGCCGCGCCAAGGAAAAAGTTAGGAAACTCTTTGAGTCAGGGATTAGGAGTTCTTTCTGAGCAGGTTCGAGGTCTTTGTTGCGATGTGGGGATTGATCCATCGAGAAGGCCATCAGAGCTCGTAACATCGGAGTGGCTGAGAATCTATGAGAAATGGCGGAACTCACCCTAATGCATGTTAAATCGTATGCGAAAGTGAACCTAACGCTAGAAGTGCTAGGCGTTCTCGGAAATGGTTATCACGAGATTGCGTCGGTTATTCAGATGATTGATTTTTCGGATGATATAGAGATCGAGCTAGCTCCTGAACTGACAGTATGGTGTTCCCGTCCTGATCTGAATATGGAGGATAACCTTGCATATATCGCTCTGTCATCATTGCAGGAATACATAGATAAACCAGTTGGTGTATGTGTTCGCATCAAGAAAAACATGCCTATAGCTGCAGGTTTAGCTGGTGGTACTTCAAATGCTATCACGGTGCTCTTGGCAGCATGTAAACTTCTTGAAATTCGTTTGAGCGATAAGGATTTACATGCTATTGCAGAGGGGATAGGAGCAGACGCTCCTTATTTTCTGTCTGGTGGTACTGCACTTGTTACAGGCTGGGGTGAAAAAATTCAGACACTCGCTGATGCATACACTGAGTCTCATATCATTCTGTTGTGCTCCGATATGGAAGTAGATAACAAGACACTACGAATGTATGGTTTGCTTGAATCAAGCATGTTCTCTGATTCTTCGGCAACGAATACATTGGTCTCAGCGCTCGGATCTGGTGGGGCTGTTACTGATAGCTACCTTTATAATGTTTTTGATGCGGTTGCTTTGAAGCTGTTTCCAGAATTGCAGCGGAGCTGGCAGGATTTTGCAATGTGTGCAAAGGCGACAGTTCATCTTTCGGGGAGCGGACCCACTTTGTTTGCTTTAGTCCCATCTCAAAGATCGGAGGCTGTTATCGAAAAGATGCAAACGTTGGGGTATGATCCGATTATTGGATCAATGCTTGGAGGATCGCGTGGATAATGGGGAAGAAGACCGTGAAGGGCTTGGTCTGTTTCGAGATAGGATTTTCGTTTCAATTGACTTAGAAACTACGGGCCTTAATCCTGAAAGCGACAGGATTATTGAAATTGGTGCCGTGAAGTTTCAGGGAAATAAGATACTGGATAGATATAGTGCTTTATTGAATCCTGATAGAGAAATTTCAGCCTTTATTCAGGATTTGACAGGTATTACAAATGATGTATTGCTTAAGGCTCCAAGAATAGATGAAGTTAGGGCTGAGTTCATTCAATTTGTGGGGGATTTGCCTATTATCGGGCACAATATATCCTTCGATCTATCGTGCCTGCATCATGAAGATATAGATTTCCCAGGGTCAACTTTTGACACGTGGGAATTGGCGCTTATCGTTCTTCCTCAGATGGTGAGTTACTCTCTTTCGTCCTTGTGCTTTGAGCTGGAGATTCTCAACGGCAGTCCCCATCGTGCTAGGGAAGATGCTGAAGCGACGGCTAAGCTTTTTGATTATTTGGTCGGCGAATGGATAAGTCTCCCTATGGGATTACGGGAGTCGATGCACCAGCTTGTAAGTAATACTCGTTGGCCGTTGCGGGAATTTTTGGATGAGATTGTCCGTTACCCGGAAGCCAGCGGTACTACTGTGGTGGGGCAATCGCAAGATACTTCAATGAGTGCTCAGTCAAATAGAATGGGCGGAGGGTCTCGGGTACTGGCTTTGGATACGGTTGCTTCTTTGTTTGAATCCGATGGTGAGATACAGGCGATTTTACCAGGATATGAATTTAGAGAACAGCAAGTTCGTATGGTCGAGCGGGTTACAGAAGCTTTCCGGGATAAATCCAATCTCTTGTTCGAGGCTGGTACTGGAGTAGGGAAATCCCTAGGGTATCTTATGCCTGCAGCTATATTTTCTCGTCATTTTAAGGAGTTGGTGGTTGTATCAACCAATACTATCGCCTTGCAGGAACAGCTCATAGCTAAAGATCTTCCTACGGTGGTCGTTCTTTCCTCGATTGATAGTGCTTTCGATCTATCGAAACTGCAGTTTAGCGAAATGAAGGGTAGAGCTAATTACTTGTGTCGCCGGCGGTTTCGGGAATTTGCTGGTTCAGATGAATTGAGTATTCGGGATCTTCGATTCTTGTTGAAACTAATGGTGTGGCTTGATACTACCGATACAGGAGATCGGGAGGAAATACGATTAACGAATGCAGATCAACGAATCTGGGAAAGGATTTGTGGGCGGTCAGGAGACGATTGTTATAACCGAGAGGCTGACTGTTTTTTTCGACAAGCCCGTGTAAAGGCGTCTAGTAGTGAGGTTTTAGTCGTGAATCATGCTTTGCTTTTAGCAAATGCTCAAGCTGGTGGTTCTCTCTTGCCAGAGTATAAATATCTGGTGATTGATGAAGCACATCACTTAGAGTCTGAAGCTACACGTCAGTTTGGAGCTCGGATATCACGCAGGGACGTTTTTGCTAAGCTTGATCGTTATCTGGATACGCAAGGACCTTTTGCAAGAATAGCGGTATTGACTCTTTCTCAAGCTGGTTGGAGACTACGGGATACGGTATCTCCGAACATGGTTACTTCATGTAAGGATGCACTTGACCTTGTACGCGGGGGATTGACTGCGTGGTTCAGATCTCTCAGCGATTTATTACAGGAGTCTCGTCCTCAGAGAAAAACCCAGCTCGCAAATTCGATTCGCTTAGACGATCGCATTAGAAGTATTTCCACATGGGGCTTATTGGGCCAGCAACTTGAGGAGGTATATGTTAATGCCAAGGCTGCACTGGTGCAGATTCGGGATCTTGATAACAAGTTGGAATCTGCAGTCGATGCGGGCACTGTAGCCCCCAGTCCGTGGGTTAGTGATCTGGGGATTTGTGTGCAGGAGATGCATGATCTCTTTTTATTCCTGGTGGAACTAATTTCTCATCCAAGGAATGATGTTGTGTATTGGATCACCATGGATGTCAATGGAGAGGGAGCAAGCCTCCTAGAATCTGCCCCGCTGCAGGTTTCCAGTTTGCTTCAGGAAAAGCTGTATCAGAATTTGGAATCAATTGTTATGACTGGTGCAACGTTAGCAATTCAGGGTGAGTTTGATGCTATGCGTGATCGTCTCGGTATCCATGATGCAATGGAGATTGTTGAACAAAGTCCATTTGATTACAAGAAGAATGTTCTGTTAGTTGTTCCATCGGATATGCCATCGATTAATGCACCCGAATATGATCAGGTACTCGCAGATGCGGTAATTCGTCTTGCTGAAATTGCGTCGGGGCGGTGTTTGGTTCTATTTACCTCATACAGTTCTATGAGAGAGGCACATCGTCTAATATCTACTCAGCTTAATGCGAGAGGGATAGAAGTTTTTGCACAGGGTATTGACGGTTCTGCGCAGCGCGTGGTGACATCCTTCAAGAATTCGGATAAGGCTGTTTTGATGGGTACGAGTAGTTTGTGGGAGGGGGTGGATATTCCTGGGGTACAGCTTCAGTTAGTGATTATCGCTCGATTGCCTTTCGATGTGCCAACTGATCCAATAATAGCAGCACGATCCCAGTTATTTGATAACCCGTTTATGGAGTTCTCTGTACCTAATGCAGTTATTCGTTTTCGTCAAGGGTTCGGGAGACTGATACGGACCGGTGATGACTTTGGTTCCGTTATTGTGTTAGATGAACGGGTTAGTTCGAGAGGATACGGAAGGAAATTCATAGAGTCCTTGCCAGATTGTACTAGGGTTTCCCCAAAGCTTGAAGAACTTGGTTTAGACTTGCAATCTTGGTTGTCAGGGCAGTGGAAACATGGGTTCGATGCAGACCTTTAGCTGGATATATCTTGAATTTTGCTAGGATGATTGCAGTTGATCGTTGAGATTAATGCTGATTTTGATCTTCGTCTCGCCCTTATGGGCGGTCAGACATTTCGTTGGCAGCCTCAAGGAGGCGGATATCGTGGTGTTGTTGGCGGATTATTGCTTCAAGTGGAGCATTTTCGGGATGTATTTGAAGTTCAGGTTTTGAATGCATCGCACTTAAGCCACCTAGCTGAAGATGAAATTGGTCAATATGTGGAAAAATACTTTCGGGTAGACGAAGATCCAGAAGGTGTACGAAGTGCGCTATGTAAGGATCCCGTGCTTGCTCCAATAGTGCAGGAGTTAGGAGGCATTCGCATACTAAGGCAAGATCCCTGGGAATGCATTGTGAGTTATATTTGTTCTATTGATTCAAATATCCCTAAGATCCGGACGAATGTGGCAAGCATATGCAGGGCTCTTGGGGAAGAGATTCCTGTAGCAGCTGAATGGATGGAATATAGCTTTCCGACGATAAGGGCTGTTGCTGATTCAAGTGAGGATTTGCTACGTTCCATGGGAGTGGGCTTTAGAGCACCATATCTACTGAAGACAGCACAGGAGCTTCGTGACAGCAAGTGGAATTTCATGGATATGAAAAATGAGAATGCGGCTAAAGTGCGTTCCGATCTTCAATCACTGCCAGGTATTGGGCCAAAAGTTGCTGATTGTATCTTACTTTATTCACTTGATCATCTCGATGCTTTCCCAATCGATAGGTGGGTTAGGCGGACTGTATCACAACTTTATTTTAAGGGCGAAGAGATACGTGATAAAGAGATAAAGGAATGGGCTTTTACCCGGTTCGGATTTCATTCAGGCTATGCGCAGCAATATTTGTTTGAATGGGGTCGCCTACAGAAGATTACTAGCGGATGACCTTCATGAATAATGCATACAGATGATTGTGTCAGCTTGTTTACCGTCTACTCTTGGCTGTGGTTGTTTTGTAGCCACTCCCTAACCAAGATAGTTTCTGCCTCCAGAGTTGTTTCGGGATGATTAAGGATTGTATTTGTCAGCGTTTTCAATATATCCCCAATTGCTGGTCCGCGAGGAACCCCCATTTCCAGTAGGTCGTTTGCTGTAAGGTTTGGGTGCGTAAGTCGGAACTCGTTGAGTTCCCGCTGAAGCACTTTTACTAGGGACGGGTTGGTAGTTACTGCTCCAGTTGTTTCTAACACATGGGTGCCAAAGTTCCGGAGATATGAGTGCAACGTAGTGGGCGCTAGCTCAGGTTTGATCAATAGATGTTCTATGGATTTAATGGATGCCGCTTGCCGTAGTAGTTCTCTTGACCAACTAGAGTTAGTTATTCTTTCCGACAGTTCATCAATTTGATCCGTTGCTTTTAGTAGATACCCGGTGATTACAAGAAATGCGTCTGAAGGCAGTATGTTTTGGGCTAATGTTTGATTCATCCCGTTTGCGTGAGAATCATTCCATTGTAGTGCAGAGTGGATTTTACCCATGATTCCCAATTCATTTGCGGATGAGAGGATATCGTTCACTTTTGATTCCGCATATATTTTTTTCAATTCGGTGATGATTCGATCGGAACTGAGATTCTTGATGTAGGATGAGTTTCTTTCAATTTCATTCATCGTAGGTGGGGCTATCTTGAACCCTAGTCGTTCTGAGTAACGGATAGCCCTGAATATTCGAGTAGGATCATCGATAAAACTGAATTCGTGGAGGCTCCGAATACTATGCCTTTGAAGATCAGAACGACCGTTGAACGGATCAATTAAAGAACCCCAATTCGTTGGTGATATATCGAATGCCATTGCATTGATTGTGAAATCTCTCCTGGCTAAGTCGTCATTCAATGATGATGAGTGAACTACTGGTAATGTCGCAGGGGCAGTGTAAAATTCATTCCTGCACGTTGAGATATCAATCGTTGTTCCTGCTAATTTGACTCGCACGGTGAGGAATTGAGAGCGCATTAAAATTTCAGCATCTAATTTGCTTTGGAGCGTCTCTGCGAAGGTCAGTGCGTCGCCTTCAATGCAAATATCAAGGTCTTGGATAGGTCGATCGAGTAGCGCATCCCGCACTGCTCCACCTACTAAATAGGCATGCATGTCAGTAGAATCTGCAACCTTTCCTACCTCTCTTAACAGTTGCAGTAACTGTGGAGAGAATGGGTCAGTGGTATCAGAGAACTTGTTCTCGTTCATTAGGTAGATCCTTTCTTTCGTGAACCCATAGTACACCACTACTGGTGGCGCAATAGACCGTTGCTTTGCTGCATTTTGTTTAAAGTTGATAGTAATTTGATTGCCCTGTGCTGTTGACGCAGAGCGGATATACCTGCAGATGAACAAGGCTATATGTCTAAACTGGTATACTATTATTGTATCTCTACGAGGACGAGTTGATTTTTAGTCGATTTACGTTGACGGGAGAGCAAGGGGTACTCATGACGAAAAGAAAATCCATAGGGTTGTTGCAACAAGTGCTGGGAGTGGATTTCAGTCGGCCTGAGTTACTGCGCACAGCGGTGATTCACCCATCTTGGGTCAACGAAAATGGTGAAAATGACATCTCATCGAATCAAAGGTTAGAGTTTCTTGGCGACGCGGTGATTGAAACTATTGTAACTGAAATGATATACCTGCATGAATCTGAGGCTAACGAAGGAGAAATGACTACGGTACGATCAGTTCTGGTTAATAAGGCAGGTCTCGCTATGCTAGCGAGCAAAATTGGTATTGGTGATTATTTGTATTTGGGCCGTGGTGAAAGTGCTAATGGAGGCAGGGAGCGAGCTTCAAATCTCGCCGATGCTTTTGAATCAGTTGTGGGGGCACTTTTTCTGGATAAGGGCTATAACTGGACGAGAGAGTGGCTTTTAGGGTACATGGAATTGCAGCTCATGGAAATGGGTATCTTAGGTACGCCTGAGGATGCTAAATCACGCCTCCAGTCCAGTGAGGAGTCTATTAGGAATGGATCGCCTGTTTATCGGACTGTTTCAGAAAGTGGGCCTGAGCATTCACGAATTTTTGAAATTGAGGTCTCAATAGCGGGCATTCCGCTTTCTACTGGTACTGGCTCCCGGAAAGCTTTGGCTGAGCAAGAAGCAGCTGGCAAGGCATTAAGCGTGTTGGCGATTGCGAGTCCGTTTCAGGACTAAAGGTGTTTAATTCCCGGATACTGTCGAAGAGGTAAGCAGTGAAGTTTGGCAATTTCTTAAAACGCAATTCTGGAGATGAAGATAAGATTGCTGATGCCCTTGAAAGCACGCGTAATTCGTGGTTGGGAGGCATAGTATCTCATTTCAAGAAGAATGAATTGAGCGATGTGTTTTGGGAAGAATTGGAAGAATTATTGATCCTTGCAGACGTGGGGCCACTTTTGGCAATTAAGTTAGTAGATGAGGTCAGAGAGACAGCGAACCGCTTGAACATTAATTCTCCAACTGAACTAGAGCAACTATTTAGAAATAGCTTGCTTCAATTGATTGAATCTTCTCAGCAAAATTCAGTGAAAGCAACTGATTTCTCGAATGCCCAGCAAGGTGTTACGGTGATATCAGTTGTAGGAGTAAATGGGGTGGGAAAGACCACCTCAGTTGGCAAGTTGGCACATTTATTCGTTCAGCAGGGAAAACATGTTGTGCTTGCTGGTACAGACACGTTCCGAGCTGCAGCTACAGAACAGTTGAGAATTCTGGGATCGAGAGTCGGGTGCACAGTGATTACGAATGATGCTATCTCGGATCCTGGGGGGGTCGCGTTTGATGCTGCTAATGCTGCGGTAGCACGTGGGGCTGATGTGTTGATACTGGACACCGCAGGGCGGTTGCATAATCAGCGTAATTTAATGGCGGAACTTGAGAAAATCCATAAGGTTGTTGCTAGGATTATACCTGATGCTCCCCACTTTACTTTAGTTGTTATCGATGCACATACCGGCCAGAATGGCGTAATTCAGGCCAAAACTTTCTCGGGCTCGGTGCGGTGTGATGGAGTGTTGCTTTCTAAAATGGACGGTAGCGCAAAAGGTGGCATTGTGTTAGCTATCGCAGATCAGTTGAAAATTCCGGTTGCATTGATTGGTACTGGAGAATCGATTGATGATTTAGCACAATTTGATGCTGATTCTTTTGTTGATTCTCTCCTTGCATCTTGATAATGAGGGGATGTACCCCTCTAAGTAAGAAGGTCAAACACTTACTGCGATTGTAGTCGGGAGAATTTTCATCGGGTTGTTGCCATTTGTCGCTTACGGCGGTGGGTATTAACGTTTTTTTCTGGATGTGAATAAGTGGTTATCGATGCTGTATCTTGGTTTATAGCACTACAGGTAGTGGGTGCGTCCGCAGTGCCTATAGCGTTTCAGCTATTTAGGCGATTGCCCGATAAGGGATATGCCTTATCGAAACCCCTTTCATTGCTGTTATTGGGATATGTTGTTTGGATAACAGGTAGTATCGGGGTGCTACCTGCCTCTCGGTCAACGGAGATGCTGGTAGTCTTAGGTTTGGTCGTTAGTGGATTAGTCATTTTTTGGTTCGATAAACGTAGAATAAAGCTTTATTTCCAGACAAGGTGGAAGACAGTCTTCGTAACTGAGGTGGTATTCCTTGGATTGTTTCTCTTTTGGTTAGGGTATCGGGCTTTTGATCCTTTGATTGTATCTACAGAAGCTCCAATGGATTTCACTTTCTTAAATGCTTCGTTGATTGCTGAGAAATTCCCCCCCAATGATCCTTGGTTGGCTGATTACTCAGTGAGCTATTATTATTTTGGCTATCTTATCGTGTCAGTAATAGCTGAAATCACGGGGGTCATTCCTTCAGTTGCCTACAATCTGGGATTGGCTTCCTTTGCCGGCCTTACCGGTGTTTCAGTCTTTGGTGTGTGTTTTAATTTGGCGTTTCTAATTAAACCAGGGAAAGCCTATAAGAGAACACGCAACCTTAGGGGATATTTTATTGGAGTGTCAGGGGTGATATTCACTCTGTGCATCTCAAACTTGTTGGGAATCATTGAATTTGCCAGAGCTGTTGGTTTGAAATCTCAAAGCTTTTGGAATTGGTTACAGATAAAGGGTATGGAGGCACCTGTTGTTGAAACCAGCGTTATACCTAATGACCATTGGTGGTGGTGGAGATCCAGCCGCGTCATAGACACTGTAAGAGACGGACAAAGCATGGATTATACGATCACCGAATTTCCATTTTTTAGTTATTTATTAGGAGACATGCATCCTCATGTTATGGCAGTGCCGTTTCTTGCGCTTACTATTGGAATTTTGATTTGTGTCGCCGTGCAGGGTGCAGTCTTTAAGCGGAAATCTTGGCGTTATGATTTAGGGGTTCTCGGCTGTCTGTCTTGGGTAATTGGAGGCACGGTATTTGTGAATACGTGGGAAGTTGCTAGCTTACTATTGCTGTGCTACTTGGTGTACTATCGCGGGTTTCTGGTTCGGGATAAGTTTGTGAATTTCGCCTCTCCTATATGTTTGGCTAAAACCTCTGTTGTTCTGATCACGTTGGTGGCTGGTTCGGTATTGATGTACACTCCGTTTTATTTGGGTTTCGATAGCCAAGCTGCAGGCATTGGGGTGGTGCTTAGCCCGGTAACTCGGTATGTCCACTGGTCGCTGGTATGGGGTATCTTCTTGATTCCTCTTGGGTTTCTTTGCTGGAGGGGGGTTGCAACCATTATGCGACGTCATGAGCCGCGGGAATTTGGCTTCATTATTCCTCTTGTCACTAGTATGGGGCCTTTTGCGGTGTGGAGTATGAGCGCCTTTCTACTTGGAGAATCATTCAATACCGTCCTAGATCGATTTTTTCATAACTTTCCACTGTTTTTGATTATTTTCGTCACGCTCACCATAGCATTGACTAGTAAATTTTGGCGTAGTGATACAGTAACGGTTCTGATTTGCATATTGTGCGGAACGGCAACGTTTCTCATCATGGTACCCGAGTTGTTTTACCTTAAAGATTCATTTAATACCAGGATGAACACTATGTTCAAACTCTACTATCAGGCTTGGATTTTACTTGCGATCGCTACTCCGTGCATCCTATACTACGCTTATGATTGGATGTTAGATCGTCGTGGGTTAGTCCGGCGGTTTAGTTTTGCAATAGCTGGGGTCTTCGGGATATTGCTTGTTGGATCTTTGTATTATCCGATTGGTAGTATTATCACTAAGGCTGAAAATTTTACGAATACTCCTACATTGAATGGCTTGAATCATGTTAAGAGAGATTCGCCCGGGGAATATCAGGCGATCCTGTGGCTATGGGAACACGCTGAAACAGGGAGCCGCATTCTAGAAGCAGTCGGGAGTGATTATGATAGTGCTACTTCTAGAGTGTCCGCAGCCACGGGTATTCCAACTTTACTAGGGTGGCAAGGGCATGAGATGCAATGGCGTGGGTCTTCGAGACCTTTGGATGGGAGAGCAGAGTTAGTGGAAGCCATATATACAGCCGGTGAAGTGGATGAGCTCTTAACAGTATTGAGGGCGCACAAAATCAATTATGTGGTATTGGGTGCACAAGAAAGAAGGAAATATGGACCTGAAGCTGGGTCTGTATTTTCTGAGGCTATGACCTCTTATACATTTTCTAAGGATTTTTCTTTATATGTTGTGCCATAGCATCGGATCAGATATTTAACATGACATGCTGTTTTAAATTACATTTTCAAACTATATCACTGTAGCTGGAGCGAAGAATTGAAAGAGTGGCTAAACAAGATATCCGGGACAGATAAAATTGGTGAGGGTGTGGCAACATGGGAAATAGTTGCCTATGCTATCTTACTTGTCCTGGGTGGGGCTATGAGACTTTGGGATCTTGGAGATCAAGCCATTCATCATGACGAGAGCTTGCATGCGTTGTATGCTTGGAGGCTTTATTCGGGAGAAGGGTACGCGCACGACCCAATGATGCATGGGCCCTTTCAATTTCATGGGATAGCGTCGCTTTTTTTCTTGTTTGGGGATAGTGATTATACGGCTCGATTGTTGCCCGCATTGTTTGGTATCGCTTTGATCGCGATTCCATTTTGTTTTCGGTGGAAACTTGGGGCAAAAGGTGCGGTGTTTACCTCTACCCTTATCATGATTTCACCTTCCTTACTTTATTATAGCCGCTTTGCTAGAAACGATATCCTTATAGCCGTGTGGACTTTAGCACTGATGGTTCTTGTATGGCGGTATGTGGAGACCCGGTCAGATCGGTCGTTGTGGGCTTTCAGTGCTGTCCTTTCCCTCTCATTTGCAACCAAGGAAACTGCATTTGTTAACGCCGTCGTTTTGATGTCTTTGTTGACTGTCTGGCAGTGGCAGAACATAAGACTGATACTTCAAGGGAGGGTGCCAATTCGGGATGCAGAACCAGGTGTGAAAATATTGCTTGTCATTTTAGCCCTAGTGCTCCCACTAGGTTCTGCAGTAGCGGGAGTTTTTGATCCGATAACAGGTCTCACCCTCGCTAACCCCAACTGGGAAATAGCTGCCGTAGGTATGCCGCTGGGTAGTACGTCTGTAGTCGTTGCTAGCATGATTGTGGTAGGAATGTTTGTTCTTAGCATTGTTCTTGGAACCTACGTTCTGGGTAGAAAATGGTGGATTCTGTTTGGAATTTTTTGGTTTCTTTGGCTTGTCTTCTACACTACTGTTTTCACCAATACAGATGGAGTTGCTTCTGGGTTGTGGAGGTCGCTGGCGTATTGGGTTGTCCAGCAGGATGTTGGGCGTGGGAGTCAACCTTGGTACTATTATTTCGTGATCACCCCTCTTTATGAGTTCGTGCCCCTTGCGATTGCTTCGATAGGTGGTTTGTATTACCTGATAAAAGGGAGCCTGTTTGGCAGATTCTTGGCAGGATGGTGCATTCTCAACTTTCTCTTCTATACAGTAGCTGCTGAAAAAATGCCGTGGTTGCTAGTGCATCTAAGTTTGGCGTTGGCGGTACTCGGTGGGTACACTCTCGGCCATCTTGCGGATCGGTTGACTCAACTCTACGAACGTCGGTTTGACATGTGGGTGTGGGCTATCCCTGTGTTAGTGATAGGTATAGTACTGTTTGCATCTCGATTGTTGAGTATAGATATTGGGGCTGAATCCATGATGGATCGATTTGTACGACCTAGTATTCTGTGGGTCGTCTTTGTGGGGTTAGTGAGTATTCTTGCTTATATATCCTCAAAAACTGATCGGCGAGTGTGTGGGGCAATAGTAGGATGTTCGTTTGTCATATTATTTGGTTTTATTACTATTCGATCAAGCCTCACTGCGAGCTTTGAAAATAACGATGTACCGGTGGAAATGTTGGTTTATACGCAAACCTCCCCTCGGCTACACAAAATTGCGAAGGCTATTATCGACGTGCAGGAAAGCAGAGAGCAGAAAGTCCGTATTTTGGTAGATGCAACTGACGGCTATGCGTGGCCGTGGACTTGGTATTTTCGTGAAACTGACAATGTTTCATACCCATGCTTAAGTAGTGATAGTGGATGCAATAAACTGACAGGCGCTCCTGAGGCAGATGTGGTGCTTCTTGCTGCACGGAATGAGGGGGAGAGCGCGCCACATCTTGCTGGATTTATTCGGGCTGAACAGTATGCTCATCGGTGGTGGTTCCCTGAACAATATCGTGGACTAACTGTTACTAGTGTTCTCAGGGGTATAGTTAGTGGAGAGGCACGTGCAACTGTTGGTAACTATTTCCTCTACAGGAAACTATCTACTGAAATTGGATCCTCTGATGCCGTTCTGTATTACTCTCCGGCATTGGAAAGTAATTTCCTTGCAGCAGGGTGGAGGTAAAGTGGGGCTTCCTTGGTTGCGTAATGGGTCTTGGCAAGGTGTAATCTTTGGGGTATTGGTTAGTCTAGTGTTCCTAGGCTTGTTCTTGTATCGAGGTGATATTGATGAATTTGCAAAATGGATTACTTCCGCAAATTATTTCTTATTTGTCCCTGCACTAGGTGTTTATTCCTTATCTATGGTTTTTAGATCGATACGTTGGAAATTCCTGCTACGCTCTCTTGGTGCTCCGTCATTTCCCTTGCTGCTGAGGGTAGTAATTATTGGATACATGTCTAATAACGTGTTTCCAATGCGGTTAGGCGATATTGTTCGTGCACGGTATCTATCATGGGCATCTGATATCAGGTTTGGAGGAACACTTGCCACCCTTGTTGTAGAAAGAATTTTTGACGGTCTGTGTTTATTGCTGTTAATGTTTGTGGCAATTGTGGTGTTGCCATCTGAGGATATATATACTGAGCTTAGTCCCACATTGAAGATACTTGTCCGGGCATTGGTTTTTGCCGTACCTATGGCATTTGTAGGAATTTGCTTAATGTTGGCAATTGCTGCGAATGCCCCAGTATTGTTAATGCGATTTGTGGTACGGATGTTGACCTGGGCCCCTGAAAAACTTCGCAACTTGATTGAGCGGTTATTAACTAGCTTCCTTGATGGTCTATGGGTTTTAACTAATTTTCGAAGAGTCTCGTTGGGGTTTTTACTTTCATTTCCTGTTTGGCTGTCTGAGGCGATAATGTATACGATAATTGCATATGCTTTCGGGTTGAATGAATTTTTTAGTGGTGTGCAGTTATTGGCTTTGATATTATTGGTCACTGCGGTGGCAAATCTAGCTACTTCGATTCCATCATCTCCTGGTGCTGTAGGGCCTTTTGAATTTCTTGGTAAGTCTGCACTGGTAGTTTTTGGGTTAGATTCGGACCTCGCCATTGTGTATATTGGGGCAGTGCATTTTCTGTTAATTTTGCCGATTACGGTATTGGGCTTCTTTCTAGTGAAGGGATCTGATATTGACATGAGGTGGCTGCGCCGATCAAGGGTTTCACGAAATGTTGACTAGAAATTAGTGTAGTAGGATAGACTGTCATTAAATCAGCTGAGGAGTTTGATATGGAAATTGGCATTATAGGAGCTGGTGTAGCGGGACTCGCTATGGCTTGGGAGGCACTGCGGCAAGGGCACAGGCCCAGTGTGTTTGAGCAGGCACCTTTCCTTGGAGGCCAAGCTTCAACCTTTTTAGTTGGGGATCAACCTCTTGAACGTGGATACCACCATCTCTTCTTGAGTGACACTGATATATTGGAATTGATTGACGAGATTGGGTTGGGCCATAAGATGCAGTGGTTTGAATCATCCGTTGGGGTGCTACACCAAGGAAAGGTATATGACTTTCTTACTCCATTGGACCTATTGAGATTCACGCCCGTTTCCCTGCCAGGGAGAATCCGTTTAGGGTTAGCTACGTTGTATCTGCAACGAATTAAGAATTGGCGGGCACTTGAAAAATACCGTGCTGAAGAGTGGGTCCGTAAATTCGTTGGAGAAAGTGCCTATGCGGGGTTTTGGGGACCCATGCTGCGAGGGAAATTTGGTGAATATTATGATCAGGTTGGTATGCCGTGGCTATGGGGGAAAATCCAAACTAGGTTCGCGTCTAGAAAGGGACTCGGAGGGGAAAAGTTAGGGTACCCAATCGGGAGTTTTGGTGAAATTTTTGAAGAACTTTCCCTCCAAATCCAGCATCGGGGGGGAGAGGTTCATGTGGGTGTAGGTGTTGAACAGATTACAGTTAAAGACGGCAGTGCCAAGGGTCTGAGTTTCCATGAGGATCACGGTATGATTGATAGGAGTTTTGACGCAGTTATAAGTACGACTCCCTCGTATATTCTTCCGCGTCTAGTTCCTTCAATGCCGGATGACTACGTTCGTGGATTGAATAACGTTGACTATCTTTCTGCAGTGTTGTTGATATTAGAGTTAGACAGACCGTTATCGGACATTTATTGGCTTAATGTCGCAGATATGGATGTGCCATTTGTGGGAGTAATTGAACATACAAATTTGGTTTCACCTGATCTCTATGGAGGAAGGCACGTAGTCTATATTGCTAATTATTTGAGTAGGGATGATCGCCTTTATGGGATGGAGCAGGACGAACTATTAGCTGAATATGCTCCGTATTTAAAAATGATCAACGGGTCATTCGATAGTTCTTGGATTCAACAAGTGCATCATCATCGGGTTGATGCTGCACAACCGGTGATCCCTTCACGATTTTCCGATAAAATACTTCCTCATCGGACGCCCGTCAAGGATCTATATCTAGCTAATACAACTCAAGTGTATCCTGAAGATCGTGGCACTAATTATAGTGTTCGCTTAGGACGGAAGGTGATTCGAATGCTTTTGGAGGATAAAGGCTTTCCAGTAACAGGAACGTTGCCATCACCACCTATCCCGTCTTCCTTTACAGTGGCTGGGGACTTGTAATTGGATTTATCATAATGCATGAATCCTTGTGTTGTGTTTGTTGCTGTAGGACAGCCTCTATGCTACTATCAAGCGTGCTGTGGGCTTGTCCCGCGAGGAGTGTGACGACATCAACAACGAAGTTAATTCTCAAACATTCGATCTGCGCGAGGTAACTAGGGGGTTACTTGAAGAGCATAGAAATGATGCCCCTCGCACCACTGTTCTTTCCTGCCTTTTGGCAGTGCAAGAACAATTAGGGTATATACCAGAAGAAGCCATTTCTGAAGTTGGTAAGCATACAGGCCACAGTATAAACGATGTGTGGGGAGTTGCGTCTTTCTACACAAACTTTAGATTTACACCTCCTCCAAAGCATATTGTCGAAGTTTGTTGGGGTCCAACATGCCATTTGCTCGGGGCAATGGATGTTCTCGTTGCAATTCAGACTAAATTAGGTTTGACTGGAGAAGGTGATTTACCCGATGGGTCGATAGGCCTTAAATATAATACATGTTTGGGAGCATGTTCTCAGGGTCCGGTCATAAGCGTTGACGAACGAATTACAGGTGCAATGAGTGCTGAAGCAGCACTTGCGGTTATCGATATAACTTTAAATTCTTCAGTAGAATAGCTGAAATTTCTTTAGATCACTGTAATTCAAAATAATTATGGGTAGAGGGTTATGACAGAAGTTTACAGGGATTTACGTGCTCGTGCAGATGAGTTATGGACGGATCTTCATGATCCGAATACAGTCTGGATACGAATTGGTACAACAATCTGCGGACGATCAATCAACGCTCTTGGCGTGGTGGAATCATTCCGTGCCGAATTGGCTCGTCGGGGTATTAAATCAGTAGTAAGTGAAGTTGGATGCCTTGGGTTGTGTTATGCGGAGCCGCTAGTTGATATTCGTTCTGCAGCCGTTGGTAGGGTTCTTTTAGGGCCTGTGCATGTTGGGATGGTTTCGGAAGTTATCGATTCCGTGATTGTTAATGGGAATACAAATTTGTCTAGTGTCATTGGTTCGTTCGACAAGTCCTTAGATGGAGTTCCTATGATGTCGGAGGTTCCTGGGTGGGGTAATCAGCATAGAATTGCTTTGCGAAATGTTGGTCAGATAGATCCAGGCGATTCCCTCCAGTACATAGCCAATGAAGGGTATGCCGCTTTAGATGCTGCATTATCAGCTAAAACTCCTGCGGAAGTTTTAGCTGAAGTGCGTGCATCAGGATTAAGAGGCAGAGGTGGTGCATTTTTCAATACAGGCACAAAATGGGGGTTCTTAGTCCCCTCCCCTGATCCTGAGAAATACATACTATGTAACTGTGAAGAAGGAGATCCAGGAGCCTACAATGATAAAGGTATTTTAGAAGGAGATCCGAATACCGTCATTGAAGGCCTAACATTAGCTGGGTTTGCCACTGGTGCCTCTAATGGAATTATTTTCATCCGTCATGGACATAAAGGGCCAATAAACCGGACTAAAGAAGCTATTCGTCAGGCGTACGATTTAGGACTCATTGGTGAACATATACTTGGCACTGATTACTCATTTGATATTGAAGTATCGCTTGTAGGCGAGTCCTATGTATCAGGTGAAGAAACAGCGCTGATGGAAGCCGTAGAGGGAAAGGCAGCACGCCCTCGTTCTAGACCACCATTTCCAGCTGCTGTAGGGGTATGGGGTAAGCCTAGTAATATAAATAATGTTAAGACCCTTTCATATGTTCCTGAGATTGTTCGGCTTGGGGGGGAATGGTTCAGTAATATTGGAGTCAATCTTAGTAAGGGAACAGCGATTCTGTGTCTGTCAGGGCATATAAATCGACGTGGAATGTATGAAGTGGACTTAGGGATGACCTTACAGGAAGTCATGGACGAAATTGGTGGGGGGGTTCCATCAGGACGGAAGATAAAAATGCTTCAGACTGGCGGTCCATTGGGTGGGCTGTTGTCTGCGAGTAAGATGGATACAGTATTGGATTTTGAGGCAATGCGGGCAGCAGGAGCAATATTGGGTTCTGGGGGTATCATATATGGTGATGATACAGTGTGTGCAGTGGATCTTACCCGGCTGCTTATTGCCTTTTGTCAGTTTGAATCTTGCGGGAAGTGTTTTCCTTGCAGGTTGGGAATGACCCATTTGCTGGATATGATTGAGCGGATCCGAGGGGGTAAAGGGCAACAAGAGGATTTAGAGTTGATGAGGCGCTACGGAGAAAGTATGCAAGCAGGATCTCTTTGTGGTCATGGCCAGCTTGGATTCAACCCCGTGCAATCAGCATTCCGAGACTTTATGGATGATTTTTTGGTTCACATTAACGAGGGGCGATGCCCTACTGGTAGTTGTAGTCAGTACGCTGCGAATCCGATGCGAACTCGGCCTGGTCCTGAAGCAACTGCTTTTATAACTGACCCATATTTGAGAACCTGATTCCTAGACGAAAGTACTTCATGAAAAGAGGGAAAGTATGGCACCAGACATTACACTGGCTATCGATGGCGTGGAAGTAACAACACAGCAAGGCAAGACGGTGATTCAGGCTGCCATGGACGCTGGAATATATATACCCTATTTATGCTATTACCCTACAATGAAGCCGTATGGTGCTTGTAGGATGTGTGTTGTGCAAGTAGCAGGCCGACCAGGGACCCCTGCTTCATGTACTGAACCAGCGGCAGCTGGCATGGTTGTTACTACAAATTCTCCTTTGGTTAATGCCCTTAGACGGGGTGTTACGGAAATGTTGTTGTCTGAGCATCCACACGGGTGTTTGACTTGTCATAGAGTAGAATTATGTGGTCCCCAAGACGTCTGCCTTAGGCATGTTTCGGTCAATGATAGGTGTGTAATGTGTCCTAAGAACGAACGCTGTGAACTCAAGGATACTGTTCGATATGTAGGGGTGGATATGGATTCTCCTCTTGCATATAATTACCGAAATTTGCAAGTTGATGTTGGCGATCCTTTCTATGATCGTGATTACAACTTGTGTATAGCATGTGCGCGTTGTGTGAGAGCCTGTGATGAGGTGCGTGGCGATAGTGCTATCACCATGATTGAGAGATCAGGTACGGTGTTGGTGGGAACTTCTTTTGGTACATCTTTGTTGGAATCTGGATGTGAATTTTGTGGTGCATGCATAGATGTGTGTCCAGTTGGTGCCTTGGTTGAAACTGAGAATAAGTGGGAAAAAGCCCAATCCATTGTGAGTTCAGTGTGTACTCTGTGCCCAGTAGGGTGCGAGATGGATATTGAGGTTGATACGAGGGGGCGAGCTATACGGTATATAGGTAAATCTGATGGAGTAAATGATGGTCAGCTTTGCTACAAAGGGAAATTTAATACCGAGATGGTCAACAGTCGAAAGCGATTGAACAGTCCCTTGATTCGTCGAGAAGGAGCCTTGGAAGAGGCTACCTGGGATGAGGCACTTGAAGTGATTAGTGCTAGCCTTTCACAGCACAGAGGTAGTGCTTTTGGTGCTCTTGCGGGCAATTCTGTAACAAACGAGAGCTTGTATCTGCTGCAAAAATTTGCGCGTATTGGTATGGGTAGCAACAATGTTGACTATATAGCAAATCACAGATCAAAGGTGCTTGATGAATTGGGGAGAATCATTGGCATAAAAGGGGCTAGTGGTTCTTATAAAAATGTGAGAAATTCTGAAGCAATATTGTTAGTAAGTAGCAATATTACTGAAGAGCAAAATGTTGCGGCGGTGCCGCTCAAACAAGCCGTAAAGTCTGGAACTAGACTTGTTGTAGTTGATAGTAGGGAAGTGGAGATGACCCGGTATGCGGAAATCTGGTTGCGTCCATACCCTGGCACCGAGATGGGCGTATTAGGAGCTATGCTGCGAGTGATTTCTGATGAGTCCTTGGAGAATCACGGATTCCTGACCGATAGTTGTGATGGATTGGCGGAATATAAGAGCAGCCTTTGGGCTTTCGATCTGAAAAAAGTTTCAAAAATATCTGGTGTTTCTGAAGAAAGCATCCGCACAGCTGCTCGAGTAATTGCAACTCAAGGGAAAACTTCTATTTTGTACGCTTTAGATAATATCGCGATACAGAGCCAAGATGAAATGGTAGCAGCTCTTGCTAACCTGGCGATGGTTACGGGTAGCCTTGGCTCTTCTGCGGGCGGTGTTTTCCCGTTGTTGGCGGGTGCTAATCAGCAGGGAGCAAGTGACATAGGATGTGAGCCCGCTATTTTGCAAGGAAACTCTACAATGGTGGATGCAGACCACAAAGATTTAATTGAAAGAATCTGGGAATCAACATTGCCATCTGCTTCAGGTTTGGGCACAACAAGTATGATTGATGATGTAGCTGCTGGGGGAATTAGAGCGATGATGGTGGTGGGCTATGATGATTCCCTTGTCAATGGAGATATCCCAAAAGCTTTGGAAGCCCTTGCTAAGTTAGAATTCCTTGTAGTTCAGGATGTTCACCGAAATGAGATTACCGAGCTAGCGGATGTTGTTTTACCATCAGTACCTTTCACTGAAGATATTGGCACAATGACCACTCAAGATCGACGGGTGCAAATGATTACCCCAGCGATTGCTCCAAGGGGTGAATGTTTGTCAGATTGGCAGATCATAGGGTTGATTGCTAACGCTATGGGAAGTAGTGAGAATTTTACTTATCAAAATAGCAGTCAGATATTTCATGAAATTCAGAAAATAGTTCCGACTTATGCTAATATCAAATACGAAACCATTAGCACAGGGCAGAGTGTTCAATGGCCTTGTGATACGGATGGGAAGGGAACCCCAACACTATATACAAACGGCTTCTCCTCGTCTCATTTGCTTTTGCGATCTATGGAATTTAAAGAGCAAGTTACCATGGCAACTTCCGACGAATACCCTCTAATAATTGTACCAGGCAGGGTGCTTTACCAAGACGATAGGGAGTCTGAACTGACGAAACAGGGCCTCAATAACGTCTTGAGAAGGACAGAAGTTGCAGATATTCACCCTGATGATGCTGTTGTTTATAAGCTGAGGCAGGGGGATGAAATTGAGATTAGCGATGCCAAAGGCTGGTATAAGCGAGTTGGAGTGAATATCAACGGGTCAGTCGCCCCTGGCACTGTATCAGTGACAACTCTGTTCGGGGAAATGGCGACCCAGCTACAGAGCAGCAAGAATCCACTGAAAATGCTTAAGGCTCCTAGGTTGAATGTGGTGCCAGTGCGTCTGGATCCTGTCACAGTATCCGTTAGTTGAGTTAGCTTTGTAAAACTGTATTAATCCTTACTCGCTCCATAGAACAGTAGGTCCGTGCTACCGTAGGTTCTTAAGCCACTTATCTTCAGGTATTGAAGATTGGAGGGGTGAGATTCCTTGGATGATTGCTGTATAGCTATGATAGTGTTGCTATTAACTTGGCGATGACTGTCAAGTGCTTCTAGTGTGCTAGAAACCAAGCCTTGATACTGAGGCGGTGAGATTAGGATCATATCAAAACTTTGATTCCCTGCTTGTTTTAAGAAGCGTAGTACGTCTTGATGTAGTACTGTTGATTGTGATTCTACTTTCGTCGTTAGTATATTTTTCCTAGTGACTGCAATTACGTTCTTATCACGTTCGACAAAAGTACAGTGACTGGCCCCTCTACTCAGGGCTTCAATACCTAGTTGGCCAGTTCCCGCGAAGAGATCAAGGACTGATGCATTATGCAAATGTGGCATTAGGATATCAAATAATGATGCCTTAACCCTGCTGGTCATAGGTCTCACTCCTTTGATATTACTGGGTAGGAGTATCCGTTTGCCTTTTGCTGTTCCTGCTATGACTTGCATATTTTGGTAAGCATGGTCGATGCCTTTCGACGATTTTGACTTTCGCTCTAGTATCACATTATATCGCTAAAAGTTGTTGGATTCACGTAAAGAGTCAGTGGGTTGTTTAATGTACAATCAGTGAAGAATTCTTCTTATTGGATTGACTATGGCAACGATGTATTCTCAGTATCGTCAAATTAAGGATGCGCATCAGGATGCGGTATTACTCTTTCGTTTGGGAGATTTCTATGAAACCTTCGAAGATGATGCTGCCCTCGCATCTGGTATTTTGAATATAACATTAACTTCTCGTTCGATGGGGAAGGGTTTATCAGTGCCAATGGCAGGGATACCTGCCCATACTCTTGAAAATTACTTGGGTAAGTTGTTGCGTGCGGGTCATAAAGTCGCGTTGTGTGAACAGGTTAGTGAAGCTGGAAATGGACTAGTAGACCGTAAAGTAGTTCAATTACTTACACCGGGTATTGCCCCTGAATTCTCAGAGAAAAGTGACGATATGAATAACTTCATCGTTGCTATTGTTAGAACGGAAGGGCAAGTAGGCGTTGCCTACGCAGATGTGTCTACTGGAGAATTTGGAACTACTCAACTAGGGGCATTGGAACTTCGGTCGGAGCTTGAAAGGCTCAACCCTGTAGAAATTGTAGTTAATGATGAAGAAGATAGTGGTGACGTGCACGGAGTTCACTTGACGAAGCTTCATGGGGATATGTTTCAGGAAGCGAGAGCTCTTGATGCATTAAAGCTTCATTTAGGTGTTAATACTCTTCAGTCATACGGAATTGATCGACAACCATTGGGGGTGATAGCTGCGGGAGTTCTTATTCAGTACGTGAATAAGATTGACAAGAATCGTAGTATGGCGCTAGCAAGTCTTCATTCTTATAGCAGTGGACAGACCATGAGGCTTGACCATCAGACGAGGAAAAACCTTGAGCTTTTTGACGATCAGTCCTCAGTACAGAGTAAGTTCTCTCTATATCGAGTATTAAACCAGACATACACCCCTATGGGCTCTCGTTTGCTGAGGTCCTGGATAGGCAGCCCCGAATGTGATGTTGCCCGTATTCAGGCTAGGTTGGATTCTGTTGAGGCATTTTTTGTTGATCATGGGATGAGACATTCAATTAGATCTGTATTGAAAGGGGTTAAAGATCTAGAACGATTAGTTATCCGACTAAGTACCACCTTTACAACCCTAGGGCACTTGCAAAATATCAATGAAAGTCTGAAGAAAATTCCTCAGATCAAGGCGTATTTGGATGGGGTTAACGTTCTTCGTATTAATGAACTTCGGGATTCCTTGGATCCGTGTCAGGCGGTTAGTGAGATACTCGATAGGGCAATCATACAGGATAGCTCAAGTCTCCAAGGTGCAAGCAATACGATCCAGATAGGGTTTTCAGACGATTTGGATCGTCTGAAACAAAGTTTGCAAGAGGCCCGAGATTTCATAGCTCAGATTGAACATACCGAGAGGGAGAGAACGGGTATTAGATCCCTTAAAGTTCGTTATAACAAGGTATTTGGATACTTTATTGAAATCACTGCATCTCATCTCCAGCATATTCCGGATAACTATATTCGAAGGCAAACTTTGGTTAACTCTGAGCGTTTTGTTACAGAAGAACTAAAGGAATATGAGAACGTTGTTTTAAATGCTGCCTGGTATATCGAGAGCCTAGAGAAAGAAATTTTTCAAACCCTACGAGATACAGTACTTCGTAATTCTCAAAACATTATAGCGACCGCTCAGGCTGTAGCAGAAATCGACGCTATCCTTTCTCTTGCTGAGGTGGCGTCAAGAAACTCGTACGTTCGTCCTATTCTTAGTGATCAGCGTGAAATCCGTTTGCATAATAGCCGTCATCCCTTGGTTGAAAGTGTGGGGTTGAAAGGTAGCTTCGTGGGTAACGATGTTGATTTAGGAGCGGAGACTGAGCAATTGGCGATTGTGACTGGCCCTAACATGTCAGGTAAGTCTACTTTTATTCGTCAAGTGGCTGTGATTGTTTTGATGTCGCAAATAGGTAGCTTCGTTCCAGCTGATCGAGCAGTGGTAGGTATTGTTGATGCAATCTTCACACGTGTGGGATTGCACGACGATTTAGCCTTAGGCCAATCTACATTTATGGTTGAAATGATTGAAACTGCTAATATACTGAATAGCGCAGGTCCAAACTCATTAATTGTGTTAGATGAGATCGGACGTGGTACCAGTACCTATGATGGATTAGCAATAGCTCAGGCGGTAGTAGAATATATTCATGAATCCCCAAGATTAGGATCAATCACTCTTTTTGCTACACATTATCATGAGATGACATCCTTGGCGCAAAGATTGAATCGAGTGGTAAATTTGTGTGTAGCGGTTGTGGAAGAGGATGAACAAGTAGTTTTCCTTCACAAAATCAAACTAGGAGCAGCTGACAGGAGTTACGGTGTTAACGTCGCACAGCTTGCAGGGATACCGGATCTTGTTATCGAAAGGGCAAAACGGCTCTTGCTGGAACTCGAGGAAGGAGCACATTATGAGAGTTCGTCTGCTACACAAGGTAAACTGTTTGAATTCAGCGCACTTGGTACTGGAGTTTCAATAGATGGCCACAGTATCCACAGGGATTTAGTATTAAGTGATATGGCAAAGGAAATAATTTCTTTCAACCTGAACACCATACAGCCTATTGAGGCGTTAAATATTCTTGATGCAATGCAGTTAAGATTGCAGAATTTGGAAACTGAGAGTTATGAAAGGGCGGATTTGTAAGATTATATGAACATATTCTTTGATGTTGACTATACTTTAATCTCTTCGACAGGAAGTTTGAGGCCAGGAGTCAGGGAGTGCTTTCAAAAACTAGTTGATGATGGGCACAGCATATATATTTGGTCAGGTATGGGCCTTCGTTGGCATGAAATTAGGCACAATAACTTAGAAGGGTTTGTGTCTGGCGTTTTTCATAAACCCTTGCATGATTATAGAGAAGCATGGGAGCAATCTGGTGTTGATGTTCAGCCTGATTTTGTGATTGATGATCATATAGGGGTGCCTCAGGCATTTGGGGGCATATTCACGAAAGCATATTATTTCCCAGATGATCGAGATACAGAGATGGAAGGTATATATCTAGCGATTCGTTCATATAACGAGACAGGTAATACGTTACATCCTAGGTTTTGGCATCCTCCTAGTGAAAATAAAGATTGATATTTATCATGCGAAAAAAAATTCAAATTCTTCCAGATCACGTAGCTTTAACCATAGCTGCAGGTGAGGTAATTGAAAGACCTGCTTCGGTGGTGAAGGAGTTGATCGAAAACGCATTGGATGCTGGAGCCAAAGAGATTTCAATAGATATCCTTGGTGGTGGTTTGGATCAGATTGCAATTAATGATAATGGAGAGGGAATACCATACAGTGAAATTGAAATGCCATTTACTCGGTTCGCAACGAGCAAGATGCCTGACGATCTCTATTGCACTGGAGTAACAACATTAGGTTTCCGGGGAGAGGCTTTACCTAGCATTGCCGCCGTGGCTCAAGTTGAGATGGTAAGTAAAATTGCAGATGAAGATATTGCCTCAAAGGTAGAAATTACACATGGGAAAGTCGTACACAAGGATAGGATAGGAGCCCCTCAGGGAACTTCTGTGGTCGTTCGTTCTTTATTCAGTAACGTTCCTGCTCGATTAAAATTCCTGAAGTCTGTTGGCTTTGAATCGAACCAAATTACTCAAGTAGTCACTCAATATGTGTTGGGTCGTCTTGATGTTCGGTTTAGTTTGAATATTGACGGAAAATTAAAACTGATCAGTCCTGGTACCACGAAAGTGGTTGATGCTTTGAGGAGCATATATGGGGCAAACAAGGCTACTCAGTTTCTTTCGCTTGATTATGATCTGCTGGGACAGGCTAGAGTATCGGGAGCAGTTTCAGATCCCTCTGTTACTTTAGGAAATCGTAATGGAATCAATATTACCGTCAATGGGCGAACAATCAAGAATCGCAATTTACAATTTGCAGTTGAATCTGCTTATCAGGGAGTATTGAAGGAGCGGAGATATCCTATAGCGGTAGTAGATATTGAAGTGCCATACAGTGAGGTGGATGTGAATGTGCACCCAGCAAAGGCAGAAATCAAATTTGTACAACCAGATGTCGTTTTTAATGCTGTAAAGACTGCAATCAGACAGGCTTTGACGGGTGTTCACATTGCCGCTCCAGTGGGTAATCAGACGGCACGGAGAATTAGAGTTGATTCTCTTACAAACAGCGGGGAATTAGCTGTAGCTGACCTTTTTTCATCTCCCGTTGAGCATCTAGGTGGCGCAGTTTATCAGTCTGATACTGAAGATCGATTGCCAGTTTTGCGCGTGGTTGGACAAATAGCGTCGTGTTATGTTGTAGCAGAAGGTTATCAAGGCATGTATTTGATTGATCAGCATGCAGCGCACGAGCGTATATGGTACGAGAAATTAAGAGCAATGATCAATATAAAAGGCCTTGAAACTCAGGGGTTACTCGAACCTATTGTTGTTGAGATACCAGAACTTTTTGAGGAACTCAGTAGCACACAGTTGGATTGGTTAATGACATATGGGTTCGAGTGTGAGTTGTTTGGACCCAATGCTTATGTGCTTCGAGGTGTCCCCTTGATATTTGGTGATCAAGATCCCAAGGAATTGTTTCTGAACGCTGTTTATGGAATGAGGTCTGATCAAATCGAGGATGCAGACCAAACGGCACTGTTAAAGACCTTGGCTTGTCATGGATCGGTGCGAGCTGGGCAGTCATTGTCAGTTATAGAGATGCAAGAATTACTTCGGGATTTAGAGGGTAGCCCAAATTTCCGAACGTGCCCACACGGCAGACCAACAGTGTTGAGTTTTGATTCAGCGTTTATAGAGAAGCAGTTTGGCCGCCGATGATTCTGTGTATTGATTAGCGCCTTAGAGTTTTGGTTTTCTTGTGTAGTAAGTGCTCAAGCGACGGATAGCCCTAGAAGCCCGTCTGATTGATGGGAAAATCGCAAATCCAGATTCCATAACCTGCCTTCGAAGCTCTTGAGCAGATTCTAATTGTCGTTGGTCTGATGGAAGATAATCCCCAATAACAAGGGCTAATGGTTTATTCAACCTTCTGCAAACTTCTAAACTTCGTTCTAGTGTCCTGCGTCCTCTACGGGTCCGGGGATCCTCTTCCTCTGGTTTTGCGTTCGGATCTGTAGTTCCACCCATCCATGGACCCATGGATCCGATACTGTTTATGACCACATCATATGCAGGATTTTTAGCAATGATTTCAAGGACGTTCTCTGCACGGAGATTGCTTCCACCCATGATCGATCCATCGATTGGATTATTTACCCAAGGGCCAAAAAATGAGTCATGCTCGGAAAGCTCCTGGTGTACCTCTGCTGGAATAGGGGCACACTTTAGTCCTTCCTCTTCGCATTCATCTGCAGAGGTTACACTACGACCACCCGATCCGCCCCCTACAAGAACGTTAGATCCGGTTGCTGGAGGCATAAAATTAAAAGCTACAATTGCATCTATCAGTTCGTCCATGCTATATACGTTTGTGGTACCTGTTTGCCTGCACATGGATTCCCATACCTCGCGTTGACCTGCAAGTGAAGCTGTGTGAGAGGAGACCATACTAGTCCCAGCATCTGTTCGCCCCCCTTTTAGGAGAACCACTGGCTTTTTCTTATTGGCTTCTCTTAATACTTTTACAAGTCTTGCTCCGTCACGTACACCTTCAATATAACCTCCAATGATTTCTGTATCTGGGTCTTCAGCAAGATATTCAATGAGATCAGCTTCGTTTAGGTCGAGCGCATTTCCATAGCTAATTAGCTTGCTGAAGTGAATTCCACGACTTGCTCCAAGTTGTATGATTTCTGAGGCATTTCCACCACTTTGAGAGATTATGCCTACTTTGCCAGGAATTTTAGGAAAACCAGACATGAAGCTAATCCCAACTTTAGGATAGTAGACTCCCATGCAATTAGGTCCTATGATGCGGATCCCATATTTACGTGCCCGTGCAAGGAGCTCTCGTTCCAATTCGGCTTCTTTTTCGTATCCTGTTTCACTAAAGCGTGCAGTGAACAGATGAAGTGTTTTAACCTTCTTCTCTCCGCAGGCGTCAACTAGATCTAGTATGTCTCGATTGGGTATTGCTGAGATCACGTAATCTACGTCGGTTGGTAGATCCCTGATCGACTTGTATGTTTGTTCTCCTAATACGGACTCTGCACGTATGTTGATTGGGTATACAGGTCCATCAAAATCCTCTAGCAGGTTCTTGAAATAGTTATGCCCTTGTTTATCAGGTGATTCTGATGCTCCCGCGATTGCAATAGACTTAGGATGGAATATATAGTCAAGTTCAAAACCCATAATAATTATGCCTCCTCAGAATAGCAGCTAGATTATACTTGTTCGAATAGAGTTTTACCACAGCATATAACCGAAGGTGTATGTGGTGTGCAGACGAAGCAGGATCGATTAAGCATATGAATAGTTTTTTTAGCATATTACTAGGGACCAGTAACACTGAAAAACTACAGGCATTATCCTTGCTGTTGCATGGATTGCCCTTGAACTTGCTGTCTCCTGAAGATTTTGAATCGAGAGTTGGCCCCGATGAAAATGGTGGAACTCATCACGGAAATGCTTCACTGAAAGCTCAATACTGGTCTATACAATGTGATGGATTGGCTATAGCTAGTGATGGGGGACTTGTTATTCCATCGGCGTTTGGAACGTGGAGCAGTCTATATACGAACAGAACATTTGCTGATATAAAAGCAAAAGAGCGGCCGAGCGCGCTCCTTGAATTACTAGACCGATATCAAATTACAGACAGAAGAGCATTCTGGATTGAGGCAGTGGCAATTGCGTTGAAAGGTGATTTGGTGGCTACTTGGGTAGCAAGGAGTTCCATGGGGGAGATCGCACATACGGTCAATGAGCAGGTTCCTGTATCAGGATTTTGGGTTAATACCGTGTGGTACTTTTCAGATCTGGGGAAGTATTATGGATCCCTGAGTTCAGAGGAAATAGCTATATCCCCTGATCATTGGTCAGTGTTGCATTCTGAGGTTAGAGTATTTTTTGAAAAGTATTTGATAAACATGGGCTGAAATCTAGGGTATGTTCCTCTACGAAGGCAGCTTCACAGCGAAGAGTTCATTTGTAGTTTGTGTTTTGATTTGAGCGATCAACCCGTCGTTTGCCATGTTTTGTAGAAGAATAAGGAATTTTTTTACGCTTAGCTTCAACTGCTCCTCTACTTGTGAGTTAATATTATTCAGAAGCTTGTCGAGTGTGATATGTTCGGTGGTCTCTAATCCGGATAAGATTCGGATGACACTGCCTCTAAAGTAGCGTGTTGACCCGTGGAATTTATGTGAGGCATCGGCTGTATTTTGAACTAGGGGTGGTTGCTGGGTATGTGTTGATTGTTCAAAAATGCTTGAGTAGTTGCACGTTCTCACTAGTGGACACGTGGAGCATAAGGGGGCTCGACTTTTACAGAACATGGACCCCACATCCATCAGGGCCTGATTCCACTTTATAGCATGCCCACTGGGTAATATGTGCTGTGTTAGGCTCTGGAAATGTTTTGTGGGTGAAGATGATTTGCTTGGTTGGTGTTTTCCCAAAACTCTATGGAGAACACGTGAGACATTTACATCAATTGCAGCAATCTGATGGTTGAAAGCAAAGCAGCTTACTGCTGCAGCTGTGTAATGGCCTATACCTGGTAGTTTGATAAGTTCGTCTACAGTGGTTGGTATTTGTCCACACATCTCATTTGTGATTATCTGTGAAAGTTGATGCAGGCGGACTGCTCTGCGGTAGTATCCGAGCCCTTGCCATGCTTGGATAACTTGCATAGGACTCGCAATTGCAAGTTCTTGTATAGTGGGAAAAGTTAGTAAGAACCGAGAATATGCAGGTATAACTCGCTCCACCTGAGTTTGTTGGAGCATGATTTCAGATATGAGTATTTGATATGGATCTCGGGTATTCCGCCATGGAAGATTGCGTCCGTGATGGGCGTACCACTTGAGGAGTGGGGTATTTATTGATTTGGCGCTAGTACTTATGGATACAGGCACAGTAACCCCATAAAAGGTTTGTTAATGGATTTTGAGGTTCGTGTTGAGAGCGAGACGGCGCACCGAACCCGGTGCAACTCAATTATCTTCGTACGCACCTACTATGATCTGCTACGAAGTGAGAGTGTGGCTACTTTCCACTATTTTTTCAACCAAGCATCTAATCTATCGTCACGTTTTGGGGCGAAGATAGATCCATTGCCTGGGAGTGGCATAGATCGTATCGATTTGGCAGATTTTTGTGATCCAATGCCCCGGAACATACTGATAGCAGCTAGGCCTATTGCGCCGAAAGCAGCCAACTTGAGGAAAGATCTTCGATTTCCCTCTGTACCATCGAAGGTATCTCGAGTATTCATGTCGTACAGTCTCCTGTTTAAGTTTCCAATTGTTAGGGTACGTAGCCTTTCGCATAACAGGTTATCTAACCCAATGACCGACCCACTCCATTGATTCTAACTCCGAGCATGCTTGTTTGCCAAGTACTGAAATAGGTTATAAAGATCAACTATTCTTCTGTTTGGTAGTCATCTATGAATTCGGCTTAATCAGCCTTGAAAGGGCTTGACATTGCTAGCATAAAAAGGCTACAGTTCTAACAGTTTGCGATTTATATAACAAAGTAATTGGTGAGTTACTCGGATGAAGCTCAATCTTAACCCGTTAATAGAGGCAAAATAAGAGTCATGAACGTTGATCCATCATTCGTAACCCCGGAAGCATGGAGTTTACTGGGTAAGAGTTTGATCTACTTAGTTTTCTTTGTGGCGAGTATGATTGGTATGGGGCTCAGTATGGTATTTTCTTTAGGATTCATACCGTCACTGGTTGCTAGCGGGCACGTACCTAGCAGTATGGGTACCCTTAGGCTTCCTTTGTTAGTTTTGGGTTTGCTGTGTGGCGTTTCTGCTGTATTCATGGCATCGCAGATGTTGCCAGACATGGTTGATGCCCTTGGGACCGTCTATACCCGATGGTTTCTTTAGTTACATGGTAATCATCACTAGAAATTTGGTCTAAATGAATTGGACTCAGAATAACAACTAAGCAGGTGTAATAAGAGAATTATGAGCAGTACAGGAAAAATTGTAATTCCAATAGTAATAGCTTTAACGGTTGGTGTAATCGTTTTGGGCGCAGCGTTTGTTGGACGGGCTTGGTTTACTCTCCCATTTCCTGTGTTAGGGCTTGGTGACCCACCAGTACAACCCATTGAATTCCCTCACGCAAGTCATGTGAACATAGGTGGGGTTGATTGCGTTTTTTGTCACCGTAATGTGACCTCGGGTCTCGCAGCGACCGTTCCCTCTGTAGAACAGTGTATGTTCTGCCATAAAGTTATTGGTCAACAGGCCAAGCAGCTCGACGGGATATCGGGTGAGCAAGGATTGCTTACTGTTGCTGGTTGGGATCCGAAAACAATGAAGGCGACCCAGCCCATTAATTGGGAACGGGTTCATAGAGTTCCAGACCACGTGAAATTCAACCATGAGGCGCATATAACATTTTTCACTGACCCTGCATATGAGACTTCTGATCGGAAAGCATTTGATCAACCTTCGCAGGTGTGTGCTACTTGCCATGGAGATGTAGCTTCCATGCCTGCTGTGAAACAAGTACGTGATCTGAAAATGCAGGATTGTGTGGATTGCCACAGAGATAATGGCGCTCCCACTGATTGTACGACTTGCCATTACTGATAATAATTGAGGAGTAGGCAAATAAATGGATTTATCTAGGAGAAGATTCCTGCAATTGGGTGGGCTATCTGCACTTGGTGCGGTTGTATTCAACGGGTGTGATATACCTGAGGTAGAACTTCAGGTACAGAGTTCGATTGACATACCAGAAGACACTGTAGCTGGTGGTGAGTTGTGGTACGCAACCTTGGTGAATCAGGGAGGCGCACCGGAAGGCATTATCGTCCGAGTTATGGAGGGTAGGGCCAAAAAGGTTGAGGGTAACCCAGATTACCCGATGAATAGGGGAAAGCATAGTGCCCGTAGTGAAGGAGCCCTGCAAGCATTGTATCATCCTGATAGAATTGACTCGCCATCGCACGATGGGGTCGCAGCGAGTTGGGACGATTCAATCCAAGCATTGGGGGCAGCAGTCACTACAGGTAAGACATTAGTGATTACGGATCCGCTTCGTGGTCAGCTGGGCAAAGTTGTTTCTCAGTTTGTCGCGTCGGCTGGAGCTAATCATGCTCAGTTTGAGCCTCTTTCACGGATAGTTTTAAAAGATGCGCTGAGTCAGGCTTTTGATCAAGAGAGAACTCCTCATTTTGATATCAAGAACGCTAAGTGTGTTCTGTCAATCGGGGCAGACTGGTTAGGGACGTGGGTGTCTCCTGTATCCCATTCCGTCGAATATGGGGAATTTAGGGATGGGGGGCACGATGGAGAGGATAGGGGTTATCTTATCCATGCTGAATCCCGCTTCTCTACAACATCAGCTAGCGCGGATAGGTGGATTCCAATTAAGCCGGGAACTGAGGGCCTTTTGGCTCTAGGGATAGCACATGTCATAGTGGAGAAAGGTTTAGCCACGGGTGATGTGAACAAAGCCTTTAAGGGTGGGGCCTCTGCTTTGTCACCATTCACTCCTGCTGTTGTCGCTGACGGAACTGGTCTAACAGAATACCTCGGCAATGATTCCCTCAAGGCCACCCACATGATTGAAAACGCGGCAGTAATCTTCGCGACAAACTCTCCGGCAATAGCTTTGGGTGGTGACTCAGCTGGAGCGCATACAAATGGAGCGTTCAATTTAGCAGCTGCCTATGCCCTTAACCAGTTAGTTGGTTCGGTAGGTGTCGTTGGTGGGATTCAATTCAATCCTGTCTTTCCATTGGATGTTCCTCAATCGGCTGTTGGTGCCTCCTTAGATGATTGGAAAACTACAATATCTGACATGAATAATGGGGTCTATTCTACAGTTATAGTTCGTGGAGCCGATCCTGTGTATGGATTGCCTGATCATTTAGGGTTCAAAGAAGCTCTTCAAAAAATTGGAGAAGTAATAGTATTTACCTCAATTCCTAATGAAACGTCGAATGGTGCTAATTGGGTCTTGCCTGAGCAGAGCCAGTTAGAAATGTGGGGCGACGATATTCCTGATCCGGCTCCTGGATACCCAGTTTTGGGGCTGCAACAACCGGTAGTTCGACCGTTCAAGGATGCCCGCTCGTTCGGTGACGTGATTTTAGAAGTGGCTTCCAGTGTTGGAATGAATGGCACTTGGGCTCTAGACATGCAAGATGCTCTTCGGACAGCAGCACGAGAGTTGCATAAGTTGAACCGAGGTTCAGTAACAGCAACATCTTTTGATGATTTTTGGGTAGGGATACTTCAGCGAGGTGGATGGTGGGACACAAGTGCAGCCATAGGGGGAACTATATATCAAGGGACTCCCTTGGATGTTTCTGCCTACTCAAATCCCGAGTACTTAGGCGGAGGTAAGTTCCACTTGCTCCCGTTTAGGTCAGTAGCACTTTGGGAGGGACAAAATTCCGACCTTCCATGGCTTCAAGCTGCACCTGACCCGACTTCTTCTGGGGTGTGGCAAACATGGGTCGAAATTAGCAGGAATGACGCTAGCGAATTGGATATATCCGAGGGCGACATTCTTGAGTTGACCAATAATGAAAACAAACAACAAATAAACGTTATTGCCTATCCTATGCCAGCTATACCGGATGGGGTCTTGGGCGTTCCGATGGGACAGGGCCATTCAGCTGGAAGTGGTCGATACGCGAGAGACAGGGGAGTTAACGTTCTCAATATTCTATCGGCTGTACAGGATAAGACTACAAACGCTCACGCATGGGCAGCAACGACAGTTACGTTGCGGAAAACAGGCAATAAAACGAGGATGGTTAAACTTGAAGGTGAGGCCGCAACTGATCAACTTGAAGAATGGCCAGTGGTATTGATAAGCAACCACTAGAGGCTTGATGACTTGATTAAAGAGTGCTGGAGCATGAAATGGTTAGGAGAATGATATGACAATGAGGTCGGAATGGACCCATAAATGGTCCATGGCGGTTGACATAGATAAGTGTACAGGGTGTCAGGCTTGCGTGGTCGCATGTCAGTCAGAAAATAATGTGCCTCTGAATACAGAAGGTTTATTCAATCAGTCCAGAGCTATGTCATGGATTCGGATCGACCGGTATTGGGAAGGAGAATTCCCAAATGTAAAGGCTAGGTTTCTTCCAGTCATGTGTCAGCATTGTGGTAGTGCTCCTTGTGAACCGGTGTGTCCGGTCTATGCTACGTATCACAATGACCAAGGCATGAATGTTCAGATTTACAATCGATGTATAGGAACAAGGTACTGTGCGAATAATTGTCCATACGAAGTACGAATGTTCAATTACTGGCAGCCAGTTTGGCCGGAATCCCTCAGGAATCAACTTAATCCTGACGTCAGTATAAGAACACGTGGAGTCATGGAAAAGTGTAGTTTTTGCGTGCAGAGAATACGACGTGCGGAGAGAACTGCTATTCAAGAGGGTAGGGATTTAGTGGATGGGGAGTTTTCAACTGCTTGTGTGCAAGCTTGCCCGACGGGAACACTGGTTTTCGGAGATGTGAATGATCCTGATAGCAAGGTAGCAGCGCTAGCCCATGATCGAAGGCAATATAGACTGCTAGAGGGCATTGGAACGGAACCGAATGTGATTTACTTGAAAAAAGTTGATCCAGATTATGAGAATGTAGGGGCTAATGAGCACTAATCATCATCACGAACCAAATATTTTCCAATTGGAACCTGTAGAGGTTACGCGGGATGTGATAGCGAGGACCAGGTCCAGGGGTAGCAGATATTGGGGCATTGTGGGGGTACTTGCAGTGTTGTTGGTAATCGGATTGATAGGCTTGGGTATGCGTCTCGGTTCCGAGACGACTAAACTTGGCTATTACGCTGCTACTTTTTCATTTTTGTTTACAACAACACAAACTGCCCCCCTTGTATCGGTGGCATTTCGCATGACAAAAAACCATTGGAGGAGGCCAATAGCGAGGGCTTCCGAATTGTTTGCAGTAGTCGGTCTCTTTAACTTGCTTATATTTATACCTCTTATGATTGCCTTGCCGAGTACTGAGGGTCGTTGGACTATATGGATACAGGCTGCCTCGTGGTCTCCGCACGTGTTCGACACAATGATGTTAGCATCGTTGGTTGTCTGTGGACTTGGACTGCTTTGGTCAGGGGCTATTCCCGATTTTGCTTCGCTTCGTGATAAGGGTGGAAGTAAGATTTACTCTAAGCTTGCTATGGGATGGCAAGGTACCGTGCGACAGTGGAAAATGCAGCGAGTTTTACTTAGTTTTCTCGGTGCTTTTTACTTTATAGGGATAATATGGACCCATTATGTGATAAGCTCTGATTTCTCGATGTCACTGGTTCCTGGTTGGGTTGACTCTATATATCCAACCTTCCATGCTCTGAGTGGTCTGCAAGCTGCACTGGCTACAATGTTGCTCACGGCATACGTGTTGAGGCGTTTCGGCGGTTATAAAGAGTACATACCTATGGAAACCTTCTGGGCGATGAGTAAAATATTTTTGGCTACTTCTATGTTATGGTTCTATTTCTGGTGGTCCGCTTTTATTACGTATTGGTATGGACGACAGATCGGTGAACAACATGTGTTACAACTCATAAACTTTGGTCCATATATATACGCGTTCGTAATCGCTTTCTTGTTTTGTTTCGTCTTCGCCGTATTTATGTTGATATGGAACCCGATTCGTAAGAATCCGGGAGCTCTTGCTTCGATTGCGCTGATGGTGCTAATCGGATGTTTTTTTGATCGAGTGCGGCTTTTCGTATCGTCATGGTCCGTATCTGATCTTAGGGATCAACATCATCTGCATTACGTACCTGACACGGTACTGCCTGAAGCACCGGATATTATGATCATAGTGGGTTTGATATCGGGCGCAATACTTGTATACATGTTGGCTAGTAGACTCATACCAGTGATGTCAATATGGGAAATGCGCGAGTTGCGTTTATATCAGCGTTCGAGGATGTTGGTGAGAAAGAAAGTCATGGTACTGGGTAAACCAGAATAAGTATGTGTCGTAACTCTGCTGGTTAAGTGAAAAATAAAAACTGCGTGAGAATGATAATAAGGAGCACTGGATAATGCAAGACCGTAAGGCCCTTACGGATAAACAAATCAATGATACGCTTACAAATTCGATACTACGGACTCCGTTGCACTGGTACATTCTTACCGGTTTCTTCGCAGTGATAGTTTTGATGGGGTTCGTGGCTGTTGGAATTCTTGCTAACAGAGGCCTAGGTATGACTGGTATGAACAGGCCTGTTTACTGGGGATTTTTCATCACTAACTTTGTATTTTGGATTGGTATCAGTCACGCTGGAGTTATGTTATCTGCCATATTACGATTAGCTCAAGCTGAATGGAGAAGACCAGCAACAAGAGCAGCTGAAGTACTCACTGTTTTTGCGCTTGGCACCGCAGCTATGATGCCGATAGTGCACCTTGGCAGGATGTGGCGGTTTTATTGGGTATTTCCTTATGACTGGGCTAGAGGGATATGGCCAGATATCAGATCGCCGTTGGTATGGGACCCACATGCTTTATCGACATATCTAATTGGGAGTTCACTATTTATATTCGTGGCCCTTATACCAGATTTTGCGGTGCTAAGGGATAAGACTACTGGTATGGCTCACCAGATATATGGAGCTTTGTCTATGGGTTTCAGGGGCAGCGTTCGGCAGTGGCGTCTTCAGGCTATTGCGGGAATAATATTGTCAGCTTTGTTATTGCCTGTGTTCGTTTCTGTTCATAGTATAGTGTCGTGGGACTTTGGCATGGCCATGGCAATACCTGCTTGGCATACTACGATTTTTGCACCTTATTTTGTTATTGGAGCCGTGCATTCCGGAGTGGCCGGTGTAATAACTGTGTTGATTCTCTTAAGATGGTTGTTTAGATGGGATGACTTTATTCGAAGAGAACATATCGATGCGCTAGGGCGGTTATTATTTGTGGTGGCTAACGCTTGGCTGTTTTTCTTCGCGCTTGAATTCATGTTTGGGTTATATCACCAGGAGGGTACTGAGGTCGTAGTTCGTGATTTGTGGCTGTTTCAGACCCCATGGAATGTCATATTCCTTCTGTTTATATTCACTGGCTACATAATTCCTGTGCCGATGTGGTTGTTCCGGAGCGTCAGACGTAGCTTCCCATTAATGTTGTTCACTACTATACTTGTGAATATCGGGATGTGGTTAGAACGTTTCTTGCTGATTATTCCGAGCATGGGACGCAAACATTCTTTTACTTTTGTTTGGGGTGATTTTGCCCCGAGTCCGATTGAATTAATGATAGTAACGGCAACGTTCGCGTTAGTCTTTATGTTGATGTTGCTGTTTGCCAAGGCATTTCCGTTGATTCCAATTTTCGATATAAAAGAGGGAAATGTTTTGAGAGATGAGATTCAAATAGGTAGGAGGACTGTTCAGGCTGTCATTAGAGAAGAATGACCTACTGAATGGTTTGATTTTCAAGGTAGTCATAAGAAATTTGGAGATTCACACAAAAGGTGGGAGACATGAGTAGAAAAGTTCTAATGGGATTGTATGATACACCTGATGCTGCGGCTGATGCTGTGGAAAATCTTCAAGGTGCTTCTGTTGAATCAATCGATTACGATATACTATCTGGAACACCTTACCCTGAAGGAACCTTTGGAGAGCCACCAGTGAAACATAAGCTTTACGTGTTTCCATTGGTCGGAGCCGCTATCGGAATAACATTGGCGCTATTCGAAGGTTTTGGTACTCAGTTGGCTTTCCCGATGGTCACGGGTGGTAAGCCTATTCTTTCCGTCCCTCCGATGATCATACTTTGCTATGAATTGACTCTGTTGGGAGCCATCCTATTTACGGTGATGGGGATCATATTTGAATCAAGGTTGCCCCGGATTGTAAGAGGGCTTTATGATAAACGTATAACTGAGGGGTTGATCGGAGTAGTGTGTACGTTTGATGAAGGCAGGGATGAGGAAATCACAAAGTGTCTCAATGATGCAGGGGCACTTGAAGTCAAATCAGAAGAGTAATTTGTTGGAGTGGTCATACTGATGAAAATAATATCAGGTATATTGGGATCTGGTCCAAGAGGGAATATGCTGAACAAGCTGTGGGTGGCGACATTGTCATTTGTCTTGCTTCTACTTGTTTCAGGTTGTGGACGAGGGGCATATCCAATTGAATTGTTTACTGAAATGCATTACACACAGTCACAACGTGCGGGAGAGCCTGACCGTCTTTCGCCTCCAGCTTCTTCCATCCCGTGGCAGGGTATGGGATTTTCATCTGTGCACTTACCACCAGTTTCTGATTCCATGGCCAAACACGCTGAGTTTTACAATGGACTTGTGAACCCGAATGTTGCGAGTTATGACTCCGCGGTTGGAGGGGAGCTGTTCAGGGTAAACTGCGCGATGTGCCATGGATCCGTAGGGATGGGTGGTGCTGTTTCAGCAGAAGGTGATGCTGGTGGACAGGGCAAAGTCGGGTTCCAACTGAAGGAGCATGGGTATTCTTTGCCTCCCAGTCTTGTTCAAGATGTTGGAAGCAAACAGCCTGTGTCTAAAAGTGATGGCGAGTTGTTTGGTACCATTACTCATGGAGCCTATGTTATGCCTAGATTTGGTAACTTGCTGACCCAGGATCAGCGATGGCAGATCGTGGGCTATTTGAGAGAGCTACAGAAATAAGAGAGCCTTCAAGTCCTAGAAATATGTTGGAATCAGGTTTTATCCAAGCTGAACAAACTTTGCTTCGTTTCCCGTGCTGTTTCTTATGCCTACCCATGTGTGATTCTCCTATCTTGTGGGCCTTTAGAGGCATTGCTATGTGAGGGTGTGATCCGGTACCCTGTAGGTCACAGGCGATCACAAAAAGTGGAGTTGTTAATGAAAGTGGCTATTGCTGGAGATCATGCTGGCTTCGAACTAAGGACTTTACTTGTCCATGAACTTGCTGAGAGTGGATACGAGGTTGAGGATTGCGGCGCGTATGAATGGGATGCGACGGATGACTACCCTGATATTGCCCTCAGTGTAGCTGTGGCAGTGCAAATGCGACGTGTAGAACGAGGCATAATTATTTGTGGAAGCGGTGTTGGAGCTACCATAGTTGCCAATAAAGTCAAAGGGGTCAGGGCAGCAACGTGCCACGACACATATTCTGCGCGGCAAGGTGTTGAGCACGATGATATGAACGTGCTTTGTTTAGGGGCAAGAGTTGTTGGGATAGAAGTCGCTCGGGAGATAGTAGCTGTGTTCATGCGATCCGAATTTTCAGGAGAAGAACGGCACGTGCGGAGGCTAGCGAAGATACGGAATCTTGAAACCTCAGAATCTGAGTAGCAGGTATTGGGGTCATGCAAGTGTTTGCTAATGAGGGATTGATGTGAAGCAAATACCCTAAGTTTTGTGATAAGAATATCACTATCCGTTAACTAACATACGACGCTTTGAAATCTACATTTCAAAGCGTCGTATGTTAGTTAACGGATAGTGAATGACCTTAGCTGATCGATAGTAGATTGTATGTCTTTCAGCTTTGATTCCAGTTGGGAAATAATGATGTCCAAGGGTGTATCAATCAAATTATCTGATTGTTCGTTGGCCTTGGGCTTATCAACTTTGGCTGCGGGCATCGTGCCCCCGGTTAAGGCGTTTAGAGCAGATTGAAGGGTCGGCTCCATTACAATACTTGTGGCGTCAGCAAGTATGATCCTGCGGAGTTCAGGGAAGTCCAAGCCCTCTGGTTTGAGAAAAATTGGTTCTGCGTAAAGTATAGAGTCTCCGACAGGGATGACCAAAAGGATACCTCGGGAGACTTCGGAGCCAACTTGACCCCATAATGTAAATTGTTCTGATATCACCGCATCATTATCAATGCGGGCTTCAATTTGGTTAGGTCCGTCGATGTGTCTACCCGATGGGAATGTATACAGGACAAGTTCTCCATAGTGCGGGGCGTCATTACGCGCTGCTATCCATGCTATTAGATTGTGACGACCGGAAGGTGTGAACGGCTGGATAAGGAGAAACTCTTCTGAACCTTGTTGTGGAAGGTTCGCGAGGATGTAGTAGGGGAGGAGATCCGTAGTTGTACCAAACGAGGATTGTACGGGGAGAGACCATTGATCTTCCTTATTGTAGAAAACTCTCGGGTCGGTCATGTGATATTGGAGTAACATTTCGGTTTGTATGGCAAAGTAGTCTTTGGGATATCTTATGTGTGCTTGGAGGCTGATGGGCATCTCAGATAAGGGTTGGAAAACGTTGGGGTATATCTTGGCGTATGTGTTGATGATAGGGTCAGTGGTATCAACTTGATAATACTGTACTGTTCCATTGTAGGTATCAATCACCACTTTGACGCTGTTACGGATGTAATTTATTTCCTCTGAAGTTGTAGCTTCAGTTTCTACAGTGGTGACGTTCGCTGGTGTGGAATAGGGGTAGCGGTTTGTGGTGGTGTATGCATCTAGTATCCAGTAGAGCTTGCCATCGGCAACCACAATGTATGGGTCACTATCGGGGGTTAGGAATGGTGTGAGGGTTTCAAATCTGCTGAGAACATCTCTTCGGTATTGAATCCTGCTTTCGTCTGATATTTGAGGTGAAATTAGTATATTTATGTCTAAAAATTCCCACGCGTAGATAAATTTACGAAAGAACGAACTTATGGAAACGCCGCCCTCGCCTTCGTAGTTAGCATATCGGGATTCTTCTCCCATGGAGTAATCGAACTCCTTTTCGTTGCTGCCGGTGATTAGGAAATTAGTGCTCTCAAGACCATAGTAGATTTCAGGACGTGATATCTCGGGATTCCCTACTGGTGGAACATCTTTTATGAGAAAGGATGGGCGTCCGTCTGCTGCTACTTCATTTACAGGGCTGGCAGCAACCCCATATCCGTGTGTGTATACAAGGTGTTCATTGACCCAGGTCTGCGCAGTTTCATCAAGCTTTTCGGGTGAGATTTCACGAGCAGATAGCATGACTTGTTGCTTCTTGCCGTCAATTGTGTACCGATCAGAAGTTATTTCTCTGAAGTCGTAGTACAATCGGAAGAACTGGATTTGGTTGTATATGTCAAGCAGTGGACCTTCATCCCACAGTCGGATGTTATTGATGGTCCCTGCGTTGTTATTGATGGTCTCTTGATCCAGTGTGCCCTTGGCTGCGTGTATCTGGGTCGAAATGCTGGATATTCCATAGGCACTTCGTGTGTGTTCTATGTTGTGCCGTAAAAATGGTTCTTCTCTGGCTAATTCGTTTGGTTCGACTCGTATTCGCTGGATCATGCTAGGATAAACTGTTCCTGCGAGCACTGAGAGACCGATCCATAAAGTTATAGAGCCAAGCGCTAGACGGTATCCTGATAGGAATCCACTGATGATTAGTATAAAAGCGGCGATTAGAGCAACAGCACTCAATAGCATTCGTGCAGGTACTCTGGCGACGCTCTCTGCGTAGCCAACTCCGTAGACTGCACCCATTGATGAGTACAGTAACTCGTACCGTCCGAACCAGTGTCCAACGGCCGCGAGTACTAAGGCGAGGGCACCTAATATGAGAATATGTATACGTATCTTGCGCACTCGTCCTGCTGTGGGGGTTTTAAGTATTGATTGAATTCCGATCCCTTGAAAGCTAAATGTTAAAAAGTAGAGGCCAACTGCTATAACAATGGTGACTATTATCATTGTTATAAGCCATGATTTGATCAATTGGATGAATGGCAAAGAGAAAACATAAAAACTAATGTCTTCGTTAAAAATTGGATCTACAGCATTGAAAGGTTGACCGTTCAAGTACATTAGTATGGAATTCCATTCGGTTGCCATCATATAACCGAAAATAATTGCTATTATTAGAGTCAGGGAACCAAGCAACCAAGCCGCTAATTTTCTGAACAGTAGGTATTCATCGTTTGTTACAGGTGCTCCTGGTCCTGCAGTAAGGTCTCTTGTGTTTCTAAATATTATTAGTAGATTAACTCCAATGAAGGTTGCCACGAACATCAATCCACCGATGAAGAGCATTACCTTTGTTGTGACGATGCGTAGGAGAATATCTGTATAGCCAAGGGCAGAATACCATAGCCAATCAGCATAGAGACCTCTAGCCCAGTGTATAAACAATAGGAGACCTAATACACCTAATATGACTGCTAGCCATTTTATTATTTTACTTCCACCAGGTATCGCTAGGTTGTTTAAATTTATAGGTGATCCCGAATTTCTATTGTCATTACCTCGAAAGCCTTCCAATTAAATGACCTCGCATTTTCTTCGTAGTGTTTCAATTGATTGTAGATCTCAATTATTCCATATGCGTGACTAGTGGTCAACCGGCGAATTGAAAGCAGGTTACCTTTATTTCGTTAGCTTATGTGGTGCTTATCAGTTTGTGCCGATAGTATTTTGGTAGCAGAATTATGTAATGAATTTCCACAGTGTTGGATAGCAGTGACTTGTCATCGTGCGTACTTGACACTTGCTTTAGGGTAACCTACGGTGGAGGAAAGCACCGTGGAGTTGTTTGCACTCTAAGGGGCCCGTAGCTCAGTGGCAGAGCGCCCGGCTCATAACCGGTCAGTCGTAGGTTCGAACCCTACCGGGCCCACCAATTTACTCCTAGCGAGAGTATAATGCTGCGCGTTTTATAGGCTGCTGACTAAAACTTATTAAACCTTCTGAGCTATCAGCGGTTATCCTATATAGCTAAAAATATGGAGAGATGTTACGAGTATACGTTTAGGCGATGATGTCACAAACTTTGAGTAAATGACTACTGATGATCTTATTGAGTTCCATGCAGGTGGGGGATATTAACGAGAGCCAGCATATTGATATGAACTTTCTGATTATAACAGCTCCAGATCGTGTTATTGCAGACAACACTAATACTGAAGGACATTGTTCATAATCAGATAAGATTAGAAAGTGAAATTAATCTTAACGAACCGTCGTCAAAAGGTCGTAATTTCAATGAAGTCTTGAGAGTGTTCGATTAGCTACAACTCACAGCCAACTATCAGGTAGTGAATCCTGCAAACTGAGAGCGGGGTGAGGATTACGGAGTGCTCCCCATCTATTCTATTAAGACTGAAGATATGCCTGTCATATGCCCCAAGGGTCACATAGAGGTTATAAATCTTATCTCAGGACTACTAGCTAAAAAGATTTAGCTAGTAGTTGTACAAGTACAACTGTTAATATTGATCGGGATTTGTTGACCCAGCAGTCTCAAGGTACGGAGTGAAATCTGTTACACCATCTTCTCTCAGAACCTGTTCGTCGGTCACAGTACGACCTGTGTAGGTAGATGGCTCCTTTTGCACTATTGTGAACGCAGCTTCTGCAAAAAGCTCAGGTGAAGTGTGCCCGTAGTTCTCAACTGATCTGGCTGCGCGCATACCTTCTGTATTTCTTGGCCCCCCTGGCCAGAGGCAATTTACTGCAATGTTATGACTTGCCAACTCGCGTGAGAACGACATAGCCAGTTGGGTGGCCCATTGTTTTGGTAACCCGCCGGACGTCAGCCGGTTCAAAGCTCCGGTGTCCTCGCCAGGGGAAACGTTGATAATGTGGCCGCCGCCTCGATTTATCATGATCTCTGCTGCCCCAGAAGCAAGAACATATAAAGGACGTACATTTACGTTCCATAAGAGGTCCCATTTGCGGCTCGTTAAGTCTAGTATTCCTCCAGGTATCAAGGCTGCTGCGTTATGTACTACAACGTCGATACCTCCAAACTGATCCACTGTTGAACTTAGAAGGTTTGTTAAGTGCTCGTCCTTTGAGACGTCACATTGTATAGCTATAGCTGATCCGCCGTTTGCATTTATTTCATTTGCGGTGTCAACAATGGTTCCGGATATGCGAGGGTGTGGGTCTGTAGTTCTCGCTGCTACGACCACATTTGCTCCATGTGCAGCTAGGGTTAAAGCTATGGCTTTTCCTAATCCTCGACTGCTTCCTGTTACAATTGCTGTCTTTCCTTTTAATTGTGTTGTCATTATTTTTTCTTTCTACCTAAAATTAGGTTTAATTTAGTGGGGTATCCGGTTTTTACGGACTAAGCCCGCTGAGTTTGCTATCGGTTTTCATGATATAATGAGCGGTAGTTATCATTGCCGTGCTGCGTGGGTTTGTCAAGCTTCATATGGGCGTGAGTTAGCACTGTGGCTTTTATAATTTAGAGATCACAATATAGGAGATAATAGTCACTTATGATATTCATATACGTCATACTTGGATTAGTTGTACTCGCCACTGTGGTGTGTTGGAAGATTTTTGCTAAAGCAGGCTACGGTGGATGGTTAGGTATATTAGCTTTGATACCTGGAGCGAATTTACTGGCTATATCCTTACTTGCCTTTACTGAATGGCCTGTAATTACAGAACTGAAGCAGTTAAGAGCACAGGTAAATAGAGATTGGCTAGAGGGCGAGAGGCCTTCAAGCTCGGGCACTACTGTCTAATTTTGTTTTGCTTGAATATTTAGCTTGAGGTATATGCGGTACTAGGGAGAAGGAAAAATGAAAATAACAGAAGAAGAACTACAGAAGGTATTACAAGAGGGGTTAGATCGAGCTGTTGATCAGGCTGGAGGTGTTAGGCTGACTCCCTTTACTCCCGCGCAATCTCGATTCCTAAGAGTTTTTATTGGAGATGTGATCGCTAAAGTTGTAGATAGAACTGACAACTAGCATCTAAGGAGTTTCAGGCATGCGCTGAAGATCTAATGGTTAACTGTTCAAAAAATTAATTGATTGTAGGAGATGTATTAATGGTAGATGATCAAACACTGGCTCTTCAGGAGCGAGTCATTTTCGGGAAAAAACTTAAGCGATTACGTTCACAAGGCATTACCCCAGTTCATGTGTACGGGAAAAATATAAATTCACTTTCTCTTCAAGGAGTTACGGAAGAGGTTCAGTCGTTAATCGCAGACTACTCTTTAGGGTCCGATGTGAAAATTAAGGTTAATGGCATAAGAGCGGCCATAAAAGCGAGGATTGAAAAGGTGAGCAGGCATCCTCTTACTGGTCAAATCTTGCATATAGATTTTATTTGTAAATAACACGAGTTGTAAAATGCTTAACAGAAAAAAGGATCGACCACACTAGTGCGGTCGATCCTTTTTTCTTCAGAATTCTAGTTTAGGACTTAGCTAGCTGTTGGATATACTATCTCTCCCCCAGCAGCCCCTTGTAGCGATGGCTGTTTAGTCGTTCCCGCACCTTTGGTCTGCCAGAAAATCTCGGCAATCTCCTGTGTTCTTGACAGTAATTCTTGAGCCGAATCTGCATCTACTCCTTGCCTGACTCTAGAGGCAATTTTCATAGCACCAAATATGAGCTCATGCAGTTGTGGATGTGCTTCTACGTGTTCTGGTCGGAAGTAGTCGCCCCAGAGTACTCTCAATTCATGCTTGCATAACTCAGCGTGTTCCTCTTTGGTCGCAGTGTATCGACCAAGTCGAGCACTTTTTTCTGTTGCGCTGAGATCGGCACTATCTAAGGCTTCGATAAGTTGTACCATTCGTATGGTAGTCAAAGCTGCAATTTGTGCTTGATGTGGATCATATATCCCGCACGGTATATCACAATGGGCATAGGCTGTATCAGGTTTAAATGACTGCAGTACACTAGTGGTTAATCTATTAAACAAAAGCACTTTATCCTCCAGTTTTCTATAATTAATATTAATCTACAGTAACTTGCAACCCACTGCAAGCCCTAATCTCGCTTCTGGAATTAAGATCACGCAGTTATGATCGGATATCCCATTACAAAGTTTTGTGTTTATCCGGATGCTCTTTCTGAGTGCGTACCTGATACCATTGTTGTACGAGGTCAGTTTCTTCTAGACTGAGGTTGAATGGTATATCAACTATGACCTCTAGAAGTAAGTCACCAAATACGCCTGATTTTGTTGAACTCTGCATTCCCTGTCCGGCTATCCGGAACACCTTTCCCGTTGGGGTCTCTTTAGGAACTCGCAACTCGATGGTTCCCTTTATTGTTTCTACTTGTATATTGCCACCTAGGAGAGCTGTATATAAATCGATATGAACAGTGGATTTGAGCTGGTCACCGTTTCGAGTGAAGTGTGGATGGCTTTGGATTTCCACAACTAGAACTAGTGGTGTTTCATTATCATTCTTACCTATGCGTATTCGAGCGTGATTGTCTACACCGGTCGGAATAGTCACTTCTATTTTTCTAATGTCTCCATTGTCGCGGTGAATTCCTAGGACTCGTTTAGTGCCTGTGTATGCTTCTTCGAGTGTTATCGATATAGTTTGTTGATGCGATCGGCTCCGCGACTTTGTGTTTTCACGCCTTGCAGTATTCCCCAACCATCCACTTAAGATATCCCCTAGATTGCTGGATCCGGTGTTCCAAGGGGTTGAATTGTTAGTATTCTTCTGGGGGCCAGAAAATGGGCTCTTGTTTTGGTAGTTGCTGTAAGGTTGAGATGATGTTTGTTTCCAGCTTGCTCCATATTTGTCGTATTGGGATCGCGAAGCACTATCTGATAACACTTCATAGGCTTGTCCAATTTCTTTGAATGTTTTTTCTGCTTGAGGATTGTCTGGATTAACATCCGGATGGAAAGTGCGTGCCAACTTTCGGTACGCACGGCGTATATCGGATGATGTAGCACTCCGGTTAACTCCTAACAGTTTATAAAAGTCTTTTGCCACAGTTATCACTTGAATTATTAGTCATAGTAGAAATATATACTCATGGATATTTGCTATTTATATTAATAAGTAAATACTAAATATAGTAATAAGTAAATACTAAATATAGTAATACAATAACCATAAAGGTGACATAGGTCCAATCTAGTATGCGGAGTGGCTGTTTGATAGCTGTGATTTAATATGTTCTCAGAGATGTTAGGTAAATCCGAGCCTTGATGGACCCCCTGTTAATCCTTGCGACGTGATAAGTCGCTGAATCTGAGCTACCAATTCTGCCTAGGTGTATGAGTGTGCGATGACAATAACAAAGTGCTTAAGCTTGTTATCTGGTTGGGTGCTATCTTTCGTTCCATTTGCGTTGACGATTATCTATAGTTGCAGGAGTAAACGATTTCGCGTAACAGGGAATAGCATGGAGCCGATGCTTTCCGATGGGCAGGTAGTATGGGCAAGTTTGTTGGCATACAAAGTGAGTGAACCGAGGACAGGTGATATAGTTGTTTTTCGAGATCCAGGGCAACCTGATAAAGTGCTGGTAAAAGAGGTTGTGGGTCAGTCTGGGGACGACATATCTATTGGATTCGGGCATCGAGGTAGTGGCCGATCATGGTATCTACTTGAGGGACAGTATTTTGTGACGGGACGGAATATTGCTGCTAGTCGGGATTCCAGAGATTTTGGACCGATTACTTCTCATCTTTTGATTGGTAAGGTATGGCGATAGCATTGTTGGTCCAAGCTTGCAATCGATAGATTATGGGTTGAGTTGCTTTAGTACTGCTTGAATCGCAGAATGTTTGGCTTCTGCATCGTTGAACCGGGTTCGTTCCCTTTCAATTACGGACTCAGGTGCTTTAGCGAGGAAGTTATTGTCATTCAATCTAGTTCGAATAGTTGTGCTGTATTCTTTTGCTTGATTGAGTTCAGTGGTGAGTCGAATTATCTCACCATCTATGTCTATGATGCCTTGGAGAGGTACGGTGATGGTGTCAGTCCCGATGATGAAATTTGAAGCACCAGCTGATGAATGGTCCTGTTTCTCGGTGATAATCTGGATTGGGGAGGTCTTGGCTAACCGTTGTATATATAAGTCATTCTTGCTGAATAGATTCTTGTTTGTAGTGGTCATAATTACGGGGGAAATTATTGTGTCATTGGGTATTCTGAATTCAGCTCTGACATTGCGCAAACCGCGGATGATATTTGTGACTAGTCCCATTGAAGATTCTGATATTGGGTCGATGAACTTCTCTTGGTGTTCTGGATAAGGTTGGATAGTTATTGAATCTGACCCTAGCCCAGGAGTGTTTAGTGGAGAGTGCAGTGCTTGCCAAATTTCCTCGGTTATGAATGGCATGAACGGATGTAGTAGACGTAATACTACATCTAATGTGTATAACAGAATGTGATCAGAAGTAATATCCCCTTCGCTGCTCCGGATCTTTGCTAACTCAATGTACCAGTCACAAAAATCGTCCCATGTGAAGTCTTGGATAGCCATTTGAGCTTCGCCTATCTGAAACTTCTTTAGAGATGTGTTAACATTATTTGTGAGAGTATGGAGTTTACTGAGGATCCATCGATCCTCTAAGGGACTGTCTTCTTGGAGAGTAGGCACTGAAAAGTTTGGTGGTGTTTGTATATGGAGCATCACAAAGCGTGATGCGTTCCATAGTTTGTTGGCAAAATTTCTTGAAGACTGAATTTTTGAATCAGTGATCCGAGTGTCATTTCCAGGAGTTGTTCCAGTAGTCAGGGCGAGCCTGACAGCGTCTGCACCATATTCGTCCACGAGTTCTAGGGGATCTACGACGTTGCCTACGGTTTTAGACATTTTCTGTCCATGTTCGTCTCGAACCAACCCGTGTAGGAGTACAGTAGAGAAGGGAATGCTTCCAGTATTTTCTAACCCCATCATGATCATGCGTGCTACCCAGAAGAACAAGATATCGTAACCAGTTTCCATCACTGTGGTTGGGTAAAAAAACTGGTAATCCTCAGTTTTATTTGGCCATCCTAAAGTTGAATGAGGCCAAAGGGCCGAACTGAACCAAGTGTCAAGCACATCGGGATCTTGCTCTAAATTCTTAGATCCACATGAAGAACATTGAAGTGGGTCTATCATATCTACGGTTTCTGCTTCGCATGCATCACAGTACCATACAGGAATACGATGCCCCCACCACAGCTGACGACTTATACACCAATCTTTGATATTTTCCATCCAATTAGCATAAATTTTTTCGAATCTTTCTGGGAGGATGACTATTTCGCCAGATTGCACTGCATCAAGTGCACGAGGGGCCAGCTTTGTAGCTTGTACAAACCATTGTTTACTTATCAGAGGCTCAACTGTTGTCGTGCATCGCTGGCAGGTTCCGATGGAGTGTTCATAGGGCTCAAGTGTCCCCAGTAGCCCAAGTATGCGTAGTTCTTCAATGATCACCCTTCGGCATTCAAATCGGTCCATTGATTGGAACCTTCCAGCAGCTTCGTTCATAGTGCCATCTAAATTCATGACATTAATAACCGGAAGGTTATGCCTTAAGCCAATTTCGTAATCAGCTGGATCGTGGGCTGGTGTTATTTTTAATCCACCTGTTCCAAATTCCATATCTACATTAGGGTCCCCAATGATAGGTATGGTTCGTGTTGTGAGAGGAAGTGAAACCATGCTTCCTATGAGATGGCTATATCTTGAATCATTAGGGTTTACTGCAACTGCGACATCTCCAAACATAGTTTCTGGTCTAGTTGTCGCAACAGTTAGCGATAGGTTGCTGTTAGTAATTGGATATTCGATGTGATAGAGGAACGAGTCCTCTGGAGAGTGATTGACCTCAAGATCCGATAGAGCAGTCATACATCGGGGGCACCAGTTAATAATGCGTTCTCCGCGATAAATTAATCCCTTTCTGTAAAGATTGACGAACGTAGCTCTAACTGCGAGTGATGGTCCCTCATCTAGTGTGAATTTTCTCCGGGTCCAATCACATGAGGCACCTAACCTCCTATGTTGTTCATCAATACGTGTCCCATAAGTTTCAACCCACCGCCAGACTCGATGGATGAAAGCTGTTCGCCCTAAGTCGTGACGTGTTATACCCTCTTCAGCTAGTTGTCGTTCCACCATCACTTGCGTTGCTATTCCTGCGTGATCAGTCCCCGGTAGCCAGAGAGCGGAGAAGCCTCGCATTCTGTGCCATCTTGTTAGTGCATCTTGTAACGCAGCCGTAATAGCATGGCCGAGGTGTAGTTCTCCGGTGACATTCGGGGGTGGCATGATTATGGTGAAAGGCTCTTTACCCTGATTTGTCTTAGCAGTAAAATATCCTTGCTCTTGCCAGAAGTCCGAAAGACGGTTTTCCACTGATGCAGCTTCATATGCAGTGGTTAATGTTCGGTTGAATTGTCCTGGCATGGTATTCCTTTCGTTGTAGCTGAAGTTTCATTAACTGGTTTTCAAAACAGAGAGGAATGCTTCTTGTGGAATTTCTACACGTCCGACTTTCCGTAGCCTTTTCTTCCCTGCAGCCTGTTTTTGAAGTAGCTTTTTTTTCCTACTTATATCACCTCCGTAGCATTTTGCTAAAACATTTTTTCGCAAAGGGCGAATGGACTCACGGGATATGATTTTGGATCCAATAGCTGCCTGAATAGGAATTAGGAACATTTGTCGGGGTAAAAGTTCCTTCAATTTTTGAACTATTAATCGTCCTTGCGAATAGGCAATGTCTTTATGCACGATAGTTGACAGCGCGTCAACTATCTCGTCATTGACGAGTATATCTAGTTTAACTAATGGACTTGCTTGATAACCCTTAATGCTGTAGTCAAGGGTAGCATACCCCTGAGTGTAACTTTTTAACTTGTCATAGAATTCCACAAGCATTTCTCTTAACGATAATTCGTATTCCAGCATCACGCGTCCATCAGTGTTATCTGCGCTGACCCCTTCAGTGTACTGAGTTTCAATGTATTCCATTTTTTTAAAGACCCCCCGCCGATCCGATAGCAACTCCATAACGCTGCCGATGTATTGCGATGGAGTGATTATTGTAAGATTCAACCAAGGTTCTCGAATCTCTTGGATACTTTGACTAGCTGGTAACTTAGATGGATTCTCAATTTGTATAATCTCATCATTATGCGTCAGGACTTCGTATGAGACGGAAGGGGCTGTTGCCACGAGCTCGAGTCCGAACTCTCGTTCTAGACGTTCCTGGATGATATCCATATGGAGGAGTCCTAAAAATCCGCATTGGAATCCGAACCCAAGTGCCTGTGATGACTCTGCGGTATAGGAGAGGGCAGCGTCATTAAGTTGCAGTTTGTCTAATGCATCGCGCAAATTACCATAATCCTGTCCATCCATGGGGTAAAAACCTGCAAAAACCATCGCTTTGGACGGAGCATAGCCCGGTAGTGGGTTAATAGCCGGGGATGTAGACAATGTTATGGTTTCACCAACAGTACACTGACGGACGTCTTTGAGCCCTGTTGCGATATATCCTACTTGTCCACTCGACAAGCTAGGGCTTTCAGTTAGATGTGGTTTGAAGAAGCCAATTTCAAGACTGTCAGTTCTTGCTCCTGTTCCCATCATGAGGAGTGGGTCCCCCTGTTTTAAAGAGCCGTCTATAATTCTTACATAGGCAATGACGCCTTTGTATGAATCATATTTTGAGTCGAAAACTAGTGCGCGGAGAGATCCATCTACTGCCCCTTCAGGTGGGGGTATTCGAGATACAATTGCAGCCAGAATGTCGTCCACCCCGGTACCATCCTTTGCAGAGCAAAAGATAATTTCATCTTGTTTAAATCCAAACATCCGTTCCATTTCTAGCGCGATTACTTCGGGTTGCGCAGATGGCAAATCAATCTTATTGATTACAGGGATAATGGTGAGATCGTTCTCAATTGCTAGGTAAATATTTGCTAGGGTTTGAGCTTGAATGCCTTGTGCAGCATCTACGAGCAATAAAGCGCCCTCACAGGCAGCGAGGCTGCGGGATACCTCATACGTGAAATCTACGTGTCCCGGAGTATCTATTAGGTTTAGTTCATATTCTTTGGAATCCGTATGGTGATAGGCGAGGCGAACTGCTTGGGCCTTGATCGTGATTCCTCGTTCCCTTTCTAGGTCCATCTGATCGAGGATTTGATCCATCATATCTCGGCGCTGCACTGTTTGTGTCTGCTCTATGAGTCGATCGGCAAGTGTAGATTTGCCATGGTCTATATGAGCTATGATGGAAAAATTCCTGATATGGTTATTGTCCATAGCTGGTGCAGCTCAGTTCTACGTCGTCGTGTGTTAAATATGTTCTGTGCATTCAAATATGAAGTAGCGACAAGGGTTGCTTTGAAATCTAGGTTTAAAGTTTAGACACTCAGCAATCTCAATATTGAAACTTGGATTTATCATTGAGATTGCTGAGTGTCTATTTACACTCGTATACAGGCCACTTGATGCCCGTTTCCTACATCGCGTAAGCCAGGAAATCCTTCTGGGCTACCGAATTCATGAGTGCGCATCACCTCTGGTTGGTGGCAGTCGTCAATTGCGATCGGGCAACGAGTGTGGAATACGCATCCTTCTGGAGGACGTATGGGGCTAGGCACGTCTCCTTGCAATACTGTTCTCTCACGGGCAGCCTCCACTGATGGGTCAGGGATCGGGACAGCCGAGAGCAATGCTTGGGTGTATGGGTGGAGAGGATTTTCGTACAGTTCGAGTCTTTCTGCGACTTCCACTATATGACCAAGATACATCACTGCTATACGATCACTTATATGTCGTACGACGCTTAAGTCGTGTGCAATGAAGAGTAGCGTCAAATCGAACTGGGACCGAAGATCTTCCATTAAGTTTATAACTTGTGCTTGAATTGATACGTCCAACGCTGAGACAGGTTCGTCGCAGACGATAAAGTCAGGGTTCACTGCGAGTGCTCGTGCAATCCCAATCCGCTGTCGCTGTCCGCCACTGAATTCGTGTGGGAATCTGTCAGACATTGCAGGGTTTAGTCCAACAATGGTGAGCAACTCAGCAACCCTGTCTCGCCACTCTGCTTTACTGTTGGTCATTTTGTGGATTATTAATGGCTCTCCAATAATATTACCAGCACTCATGCGTGGGTTGAGTGACCCATATGGATCTTGGAATATTATTTGCATTCGTTTGCGTATACTTCTGAGTTCTTTCGTGCTCATGGTAGTCAGTTCTTGTCCGTCAAACTTTACAGAACCTTCTGTTGGTTTGTAGAGTTGTAGGATGCAACGACCAGTGGTTGTTTTTCCACAGCCACTTTCACCGACTAATCCAAGGGTTTCACCGCGTTTGATTTGCATGTCAACGCCATCCAAGGCTTTGATGTCAGCAATCTTTTTTTTGAATATCATCCCAGCCGTGACCGGGAAATGCATTTTCATCCCACTAACTTCTAGAAGGTTCTCAGATTGTATTCGGGTATCTGTGGTCATCTAAATCTCTCCCTTCTGTATCTTCTCTATCCTTTTCTTGTTCAGTTCATCAAGATCATCTGCAACCCAACAAGCAGAAAAATGACCCGGAGCAACCTCGCGCAGTGGCGGGGTCTCATTGCACTGATCTGTTGCGAATGGGCATCGAGGTTTGAAAGGGCAGCCCGGCGGCATATCAATTAGATCTGGGGGTAGACCTTCAATAACGTGCAGGCGTTCACGTTCCATTGCATCAAGGCGGGGTACTGATTGGAGAAGTCCCAAGGTGTAGGGATGCTTGGGACGATGGTAGATATCTATAGCACTGCCACGTTCAGCCATCCGTCCAGCGTACATGACGTTTACACGGTGGGCGTAGCGGGCTACAACACCGAGGTTGTGAGTGATAACCATAACAGCTGTTCCTGTTTCTAAACTAGCGGCTTGCATAACTTCAAGCACTTGCGCTTGAATTGTGACATCCAGTGCCGTCGTTGGTTCGTCTGCAATCAGTAACCTTGGGTTGCAGCTAAGACCGATTGCTATCATCACTCGTTGTCTCATACCGCCACTAAATTGGTGAGGGTAATCATCCACTCGGGTCTCAGATCCTGGTATCCCTACGACCTGCATGAGCTCAATAGCTCTGCTTCGAGCCTGTTCGTAGGTCAGCTTATGATGGAGTTCGAGAGGTTCGGCCATTTGTCTCGCTATTGTGAGAACAGGGTTTAGAGATGTCATAGGTTCTTGGAAAATCATGCCTATTTTGTTGCCACGGATGTTGCGCATGTCATTCATATCAATTTTTAGAAGGTCTTCACCTTCAAATATTACTTCTCCACCCATTATTTTTCCTGGAGGTTCAGCTATAAGGCGTAGTATTGACATTGCTCCGACACTTTTACCACAGCCACTTTCCCCAACGATCCCTAGTGTCTCTCCTTCCTGGACGTCGTATGAGACTCCGTCAACCGCTTTTACGACGCCTTCATCCGTGAAGAAATGGGTCTCAAGGTTACGAATATCTAGTAGAGTTGCCACTGTTCCTCCTTAATTTCGTTCTGATGCCGAGTGGTCTAGTTATCTTTCTTAGTTCAGTCAAGGCTTAGGATTCCGTGCACACTCTTGGGCAGATTGCCTGATTTGCAACCTCCACTTCTAGGAGTGGGGAAGAGGAGACTCGAACTCCTACGCCTTACGGCACGTGATCCTAAATCACGCTCGTCTGCCAATTCCGACACTTCCCCTTTGTCATGGTGACCCGCCTCGGACTTGAACCGAGAACCTACTGATTAAGAGTCAGTTGCTCTGCCAATTGAGCTAGCGGGCCCCGTTACTTCTGATCATAACTGAAATTCAGAGGCTCGCGATGATACTCTAAATTGCCAGAGATGGAAAAGTCAACACTTATTAATTGAAAAGTATACTAATATTAATTGAAAAGTATACTAAATAAAAGAACGGATTTGTGGCATTCGTACTTGAAATCACACTTTTTGCACTGATCTGTAAAGATTGTCACAAATCCATATTACCGTTATCGTATCTGTTAATTTGCTTTAAGGGATTATGGGAGTGACCAACATTTGACAATCAGACTGATTACAAATAGCCCCGAGGAAACGCAGGGTATTGGCTTATTGCTAGGAAGACTTTGCCAATCAGGCGATGTAATTTTGCTTGATGGAGATCTTGGTACTGGTAAAACGTGTTTTGTACAGGGTTTGGCGCAAGGCTTAGAGGTAGATAGCACGGTTACTAGCCCTACATTCGTGCTTATAGCAGAATATAGTGGACGTCTTTCTCTATATCATATGGATCTTTATCGACTCGCCGATGGCCTGGTGAAATTTGACCTGGGGCTTGATGAGTATTTTTATGGTGATGGAGTCACTGTGGTAGAGTGGCCAAAGTATGGCGGTGAGGATATTCCTGCTGAGTGTATATGGCTACATTTTGAACATAAAGAATTCGATCAGCGGACAATAGAATGCAGTTATGTTGGGGATAAATTCTTTAACACTTTTGGCCGATTTCGCGTAGCAATTTCTGATGGTCCCCAGGATCTCCTTATAGATCTAGATTGAATTTAATTCTCTAAACAGTACTGAAGGAAGATAATGCAGTTATCTATTGATACTTCGACCCGTTATGCGAGCCTTGCGTTGGCTGATGCTGGAAATGTGATAGCAGAATTGTCTTGGTACTCAAATCAAAACCACACCGTTGAGTTGGTTCCGAACATACAATTGCTACTGCATCGGTACGGCGTTGAGTATCAAGAACTAAGCCTTCTAGGTGTTGCTGTTGGTCCAGGCAATTTTAGTGCTGTCAGAGTTGCATTGAGTGTTGCGAAGGGTTTATCTATTGCATTAGGGATTCCGATAGCTCCAGTTTCCACGTTGCTCGTTGAGGCATATCCATATCTTGCTACAGGGCGCAAAGTTTCTGCTATGGTGGGAGCAGGAAGAGGGCAAGTTGTTGCCGCTTCTTACCAAAAGCGAAATGGAGAGAAGATCCTGAATAGTCCTGTGAGGCTGGTGACTATTCAAGAGCTTTTGGAATCCGCAGAACCCCAAGAGTTTTTGTGTGGAGAAGGTATGAATGTGATGACTGCTGAGGAGCTTTTGTTCGCTAGCGAAATGTTTATTATAACTTCTCCTCAAATGCGGCCATCTCGACGAGCAAGTTCAATAATTCATTTGTTGTCTGATGGGGATATAAGTACGGTTGAAGATGTTGCTATCATTGAGCCCATTTATGCCAGACCCGCAACTCTAACACAGCCCAGGACTCTATAGCGTTGAGATTTTAGGATGCTTAAAAGGAACTGTAGGCCTAGATGGTAGAGTTGACAACACTGACTGATTACCTAGGCTACAAGCGACTAGTCGTGAGGGATGAAAAATTTAACGAAATATTTGAATAGGCAATGAGGAGACAAAGATGGAACGAACATTAGTTTTAGTGAAACCAGACGGGGTTCAAAGAGGTCTGGTTGGGAGTGTTATACAGCGGTTTGAAGACAAAGGCTTGCAGATAGCAGGACTTAAATTGATGCGTGTCTCAGATGATTTGGCTAGGCAGCACTACGGAGAGCATGTGGGCAAATCATTTTTTGAGGGTTTGTTGAGTTTTATTACCTCCAGTCCTGTAGTGGCTATTGCGATTGATGGCGAGGGTGCGATTGCAGTAGTGAGGGCTATGATGGGGGAAACGAATCCTGCAAAAGCTTCCTCAGGTACCATTCGTGGAGATTTTGGAATTGATTTTGGTCTGAATATTGTGCATGGTTCTGATGGATTGGAATCAGCAGAGCGAGAGGTATCATTGTTTTTTGATGCAGATGAATTGATTGATTATGAACGAGCGATTCAGGCATGGATTACTGTAGAGTGAGTAATGCATTGCCAGTATTCCAAAGAGCATCGACCCGATAATGGGTACGAACCTCGCTTGAAAAAATGTGAACCATCAGGCCTCCAAAATCTATTACCAACCATCCACTTTCAGCAGATCCTTCGCGTTGATACAAATACGTGCCTCTAGTCCGCATTCCCTTTACGACCGTATCGTCGATGGCAGCCATTTGGCGTGTGTTATCAGCAGTCATAACAACGAAATAATCAGCAATGTCCGTCCATGAGGTAATATCCACGAGAGCGATTTCTCTCGCCTGAACGTCATATGCGAGTTCAGCTGCAGCATTAGCCTGAATCCAGCTACTGGGTTCTTGTGTTTTCGAATCGGGTCTCGTATTGTTTTTTGCCATGATCCTCATTTTTGTTATGTGTACGTTATTGTTTAGCTGCTCAGTGATAGTTTCTTATACGAGTATTACGGCTTCCACTACGTTCTCAGGTCCCTGAGGGAACTTCATACCTTCATGAGCTTGGAGTACTGACTCATCACTTTCAGCTTCTAAAAAGCACCAAGCTTGTCCATCTAGCCCCACATAAATATTCCATGAGTCGACCCCGTACTGGCTAGGATCGCCGTTCCGGATCTTTTCGACCATGTCCTGAATGTCTTGAGGACTCATTAGAGGTAAAACTCGGTGATAGTCAACGAAATTTGGCATTGCATTCCACTCCTGATGATGTCTGGAGGCGATTTGGCATCTTTTGCCTCGCTTAATACGTGGCTCATTCTGATCTCAGCAATAGTTGGTGTCAAGAATCCAAAGTCAAAAATTCTGCCTTTGTTCGAGTGATAAATTGTGTAAATTGCTGCCCTTTCATCTAAATGTTCTATGTATTTGGCATTTGAATAGGGTTTGTCTGATGGTATACTCTCCGTGTAATAAAGCGAGTTATTAACATTTATGGATCTATGGACCCATGAGTTGGAGGATGCACAAATGGGGGCACTTTCTGGGATTAAGGTTTTGGATCTTACACAGTATATTGCTGGCCCGTACTGCACTAAGGTCCTGTCTGATTATGGTGCAGAGGTGATCAAGATTGAAAGGCCGCCATCAGGCGATCCTGCTCGAGGGTTAGCTCCTTTCAAGGATAACCAACCAGGGTTGGAATCCAGTGGCTTATTTCTATATTTAAACACAGGGAAGAAGAGTATCTCCCTAAATTTGAAGAGCGTTGAAGGTCGCAAAATATTTTTCCGATTGGTAAAAGAAGCAGATATAGTTGTTGAGAGTTATGCCCCAGACACTATGGAATCTCTTGGGCTTAGTTATGATTCCCTGAAAGCAATGAATTCTAATGTGATGATGACATCTATCTCGAATTTTGGACGCACGGGACCTTATAAAAAATATAAGTTAACGGATATTGTTATGTACGCCATGGGGTTGACTATGTATGGAACGGGTATGTCTGATCGTGAACCCCAGAAACTTGCCCTGACTTTGATTCAGCACCAAGCGGGGATGATTGCTGCTGCAACTACTCTCGGGGCGTATTTGGGTAGAGAAATGCATGGGCTCAGTCAGCATCTCGATATTGCGTTGGTGGAGACCCAACTAGGGTCGATAGATCGTACTGCAACGCAGGCAATTGCCTATTCTTACACAGGGAACTTTCCCCATGCCAGAGTTACGGCGGAAAATGCCGTTAGTATAATGCCAATGGGAATATACCCTTGCGCAGATGGATATGTAACTTTTGTTGCAGCGAATCCTTTATGGTGGCCAAGGTTTGTAAAAATGATTGAGATGCCAGAACTTTTCGAGGACCCAAGATTTCAGGAAAAAGATTTTGGATTTGTTTATAATCTTGATTACAAAGACGAAATGGATGCTTTGGTGCTTGGGTGGACTACTCAATTAACAAAACAAGAAGTTATGGAAAAAGCTCAGGCTACAGGTATGGCCGGCACTTCAATTAATTCGATGGAGGATGTTTATAAGGATCCTCAATTTATTCATAGAGGATTCTTTGTGGATATTGATCACCCTACTACAGGGGTTGTGAGATATCCGGGGACACCTGCTCGGCTGAGCGAAAGTCCGGCAGAAATTCGCCGTGCTCCACTACTAGGAGAGCATAACAAGGAAATCTATTGTGATGTGCTTGGATACGAGATTGAAGATTTACCATTGATGCGAGAGCAACTAGTTATCTGAATTGGGATGATAGATCGAGATGCTAGGAAAAATTAGGAGATGTGTGATATGACTGAGACACTGCCATTAACCGGAATCCGTGTCATAGACTTGTCGATTGTGTGGGCAGGTCCGTACGCAACTATACTATTGGGTGATTTAGGGGCTGAAGTAATTCGTATAGAGAGTCTCCAGCACCCAGATATAAATACTCGTGGTAATCCAACTCCACCTGCCGGGCTATTGGGAACGCCAAGGGCATTCATGTATCCGGATTCTAATCCTTATCCACGACCATGGGAACGCGGCGCGAGCTTTGCTTACAGCGGTAGGAACAAGAAGAGTGTGACTATGGATCTTGAACGTTCTTCCGGTAGGGAGATTTTCATGCGGCTCGTTGAACAATCTGATGTGATTATAGAAAATGGAGCTGCAGGAACCATGGAAAAACTTGGACTCACATATGACGTGATCAAACAGAGCAATCCTGGGATTATTATGTGCTCAATGCCTGGGTATGGAACCAATGGTCCATATAAATATTTTAAAGGCTATGGAGCTAATGTTGAAGGAGTCGGTGGGCATACTTATCTCAGAGGGTATACCGATATGGATTTTAGTGGCACTTCTCCAGTATTTCATGCTGATCCTGCTGCCGGTGCTACAGCAGCTTTTTCAATTCTCGCTGCAATCAATCACAAGCGAAATACTGGAAAAGGCCAGTACATAAACTTATCTCAGGCTGAAAATGTTATAAGCGCAATTCCCCAAGCGTTTATGGATTATTCCATGAATGGCATTGTTAGGGAACGTTTAGGTAACCGTCAACAAGGAATGGTGCAGGGATGTTATCAATGTGCAGGGGATGATAATTGGGTCGTGCTGACTATCAGTACAGATGACCAGTGGAAAGATTTCTGTCTCCTTATGGGCATGCCAGAACTGGTTTCTTACCCTAGGTTCTCAAGCGGGATTGCTCGGTGGAACAATCATGATGAGATAGATGGGATTATATCAGAATGGACAAAAGATCTTGACCATTACGAAGTTTTTCACAAGTTGCAGGAGTTTGGGATTGCTGCTGGACCTGTGATAAAACCCCAAGAGGTCTTCGATGATCCTCATGTGATTGCTCGGGGGTTTTACGAGGCCCATGAACATCCAATGATTGGGGGTCCCTACATGTATCCTGGCCCGGTTTTCGATCTTTCGGAGACCCCAATGCGCATACGTAAAATGCATCCTGTTCTTGGTTCGGATAACGAGTACGTTTACAAAGAGGTAATGGGATATACGGATTCAGAGTATGATGCTTTTGTTGAGGATCAACACATTGGAGACATATATATAGGGGTTGATTTACCAGAAGAATAGACTTTGTAGATGTGTTTACAATTGGTTTGAAGTTCGTGGGCGGTAGCAGAAAACTATTGTCTTGATTAGTTGAAGTAGTTCAAGGAGTTGTGCTTTCGAATTCCCTCCAAGACGCCTTGAGAATTCGATAGGAATGTCTATAGGTGGGTTACTGGGTGACTTTAGTAGGATCTCATACAGGATTTTAAATCCGTTCGTTTCTGTTTTTAATATTAAGGGCAGGGGGGCTGCGAAAAACCCCGATAGTGGATCCGATGTGCTATTTCGAATGGTTAGTTTGAGGAATCCATTTAGCAATTTACTGAAGCTTAACCGATGAACAGGGAATCCGTGGATTGTTGAATTTGGTAAGAATCTGGAACCGATGATTATGAGGTCTGGTTTAGTCGTAGTGTGGCATGTATTGAGTAATGTCCTCAGGTCTTGTACACGATGCTGGCCGTCACCATCCATGATGATAGCGTAGCTGGCGGTGCAGTTTTGAGCCCCGTATCTGACTGCGGATCCGAGTCCCCTTTGTTGTCGTTTCAATAGTATGATTCTCGGATCGGTAACGGCAAAGGAAGATACGAAATCTTGGCTGCCATCAACGCTACCATCATCCACTACAATTATTTCACGAATGTTCTTGATGAGAACAAGTTGTGGAAGCAAATGTCGTAGTCCGTGGATTTCATTAAGGATAGGTATGATAACTGATGGAGTCATCGAGTTTGGCATTGTTAGGCTGTACTCCTTATGTTTCGTGTTGATCTGCGGTAACTGCCATTCAACCATAAAAGCAGATGGTGGTGTTGCGATTTGTGCCTTGGATACTGTAGAGTTTGGGGAGTAGGGTTTGGGATGGAATAGTTGGGTGACTGGGTTCCAAAACACGAAAAGGTGTCGCTACGATATCGAGCAGGGGATCCTAGTTCAGTCCCAACTGGTAATCCAACACGACCCCCTTCTGGAATTAGTATTAACTATGCATTCGGAGGTGATTATGCCAGTGACACAGGAACAAATTGGTGCTGCTTTCAGTCCTAAGGTGGTTGCGGTCATTGGGGCCCGTAAAGCGGATGATTATTCTTGGTTACGCAACATGCGCGGGTTTCGAGGAAAGCTTTATTCGGTACAAATTGATCCCAATGATATTCCTGGAATTGAGGAAATGGGTGTTTCCAACTATAAAAGTCTTGCGGAAATCCCAGACCAAGTCGACTATGCCGTGATCGCTGTACCTAGGCGGGTGGTTCCCTTTGTACTTAAGGATGTCATAGCTGCAGGAGTTAAGACGGTTCATATGTTCACCTCTGGGTTCTCTGAAACTGCTGAGGAAGAGGGACGGGAACTTGAGGCTACTGTAAAAAAAATGGCTGAAGATGCAGGGATACTGATCATTGGACCTAACTGTATGGGAGTGTTCAATGCAGACAATGGCATGAGATTCATAAGAACTCAAGACATTGATGTATCTGGACCGGTTGCTGTGATCGCCCAGAGTGGAGGCCATGCTTCTTCTCTAACATCTGCGGGGCAACAGGCTGGTGTTGGAATCCACACCACTATCAGTTTTGGGAATGGGATCATTCTTGACAGCCCAGATTTACTTGAATATTTTGCTAATGACCCAAAAACCAAATTAATTTGTGCTTATATAGAAGGACCAAAAGATGGGAAAAGGTTCTTTGAAAAATTGAAATATGCGGCCTCTAAGAAGCCAGTGGTGGTCTGGAAGGGAGGGCAAACTGAAGCCGGGCAGCGTATGGCGACCTCCCACACGGGCTCCCTTGCAGGGTCTATGGAAGTTTGGAATTCCATGGTAAAGCAGGCTGGCGCTATAAGAGCAGATTCGCTGGAAGAGGCATTAGACGTGATGAAGGCACTAGCTTACCTTGATCCATTTACCGATGACGGTATCGGCATTATTGGTGGTAGTGGTGGCCAGTCTGTTGCGATGAGTGATTCGTTCGCACGACATGGCATGCGTGTTCCACGTCTGACAGAACCTACATTGGAAGCGATGGGTAGTTTCTTCCAACTTATTGGTGCAAGTTACTTCAATCCGGTGGATGTTGGCGGCATCAATCGTACGAGCATGGAGACTATTCTAGATTTGTTGGGTTTTGATCCGGAGATAGGCAGTGTAGGTGTTTTGATTTCTCCAATGATCTTGGGTGGTGGTACTGGGAAACGTACACGGAATACGTTGACCAAAGCACAAAGGTCATCCCTTGAGCAGTACAAGAACTCTAAAGACCGGGTAGGGAAGCCCTTCTTTGGAATGTTCTGGGCTCCGGTGCCCTATAAAGACGGGAAATCATTAGAGCTTATAGATGAAGCTTTTCAGGCAATGGGGTTGCCCATATTCCTTAACCCTGAGAGAGCGGCTGGAGCAATTAGTAAAGTCATCGAATACTATCGCCTACATGCAGACTTGGTTGCAAAGTAATATAACTAGCATATACGGGAGTGGGTGTCCGCATTCATTTGTATTTCTATTCCTGTTATGTAATTCAACAAGTTGGGAGCGAGAGTATGGCCGATGTTCCCTGGAGTTTTGATGATTATGAGTCCCCCAGCTTAGAAGGCATGTTGAGAGATCTTAACACCATTGGGGATAATCATAATCGTAGGTACCGAGCACTAATCATGGAGTTGCAGGAATTCATGGAAATGTGCAGAGGTAGCAAGTCACAGGGATTTACTTTGCGCTACATATTGGCAGACGCTTATGACCATGAACTTGGCAGGGTTGCAGGCATCGTTACAGCCTGTACCGGAGTCATTCAAGATACCAAAGAATCTATCGAGGCGGTGGAGTTGGGTATTTTGGTACCAGGGTTTCTCTTGGATACACAGCAGGTATGGCTTAGCCTTATGGACACAAAGGCTATGTGGGTGGAGTCTGCCTTGGAAGCACTGATGCCCCCTGATGAGCTTGATGATCATCGTCCCCCGAAGAAGTTAAGCCGCTTTGTTTCCAGTATGAATTTTGCTGGGATCATCAGACTTAGTACCCCAATTCAGCCTACATGATTAGTAAAGATAATCTTGATGGTTTATTGATACTTTAACGGATTTATAGTTCCAGTTTAACGATAACCTTACCTCAATCCATTAAACTCCATTCAGAAGAGTATTGTGTAATGTTAGATAGCTTGGAAGTCAACCTTCGCTTAACCTTTTGTTTCTTCTGCCCATATTCTTCATTAGTACATAAATTTTGCTATACAGGGTGGATGGAATGGGACTGCTAGGATTGGAGAGATGCTTGTTTATGGTTGATGTAATGACATTGCCTGTGGCAGTGATAAGGGGACGTCACCGATTGCGGTCTAACACTCGGATTTCCCAGTTGAAGTGGAACATTATTCCCGTTGTCTGGCTCTATCGAGATAGACGGATCCAGTACGGTGTTTCTGATCGGACAGCTTTCTTGACAGTGACCGATTAGCGATCTGATATTTGCTGGAATCAGGGTTAACCAATCAGATTTATACCCACCAGAAAGGAGAATAAACAGAGATTGATATTACCGGATGTTTTGCTTAGGAATGAGGCATAATATGCCAATGGTTGAGATAAAAGTAACGGCACTAGATTTATAAGAAATTGAGA
>Ga0114996_10000132_pt1 | contig 98344 bp, 85 predicted proteins | sample ArcticOcean_MG_C_4_FD_87039 | JGI IMG/M metagenome (GOLD analysis project Ga0114996, IMG submission 87039) | Marine microbial communities from western Arctic Ocean - ArcticOcean_MG_CB4_134 | ecosystem: Environmental > Aquatic > Marine > Oceanic | place: Arctic Ocean: Canada Basin | collected...
CGCCGCACCCGCCCGGACACGTACCCCCCCCGTTTCCCCGCGTCTCCGACCCCCCGGACCCCCGCCACCCAACCCGCCCCCCGCCCCCGGCGCCCCCCCCCCCACACCGGCGTCGTCGCCAGCAGCCGCTGCCACGGCCGGCGTAGATAGCCCGCCCCCAGCACCACGCAGAGCAATATCGTCCCCAGTCGCCAGCTCGATCCCAGCAACGCATTTCCCACCGCCACCACCAGCACCGCATACGCCCCGGCCCGCAAACCATGCCGCCCCGTCCACATCCCCACCTCCCCATCCCCTTTAGCGTAATTGAAATACTGACGAAAGAACGCGCCCAGATCCGGCCGGGGCCGAAAGCCGACGTTCGCCGCGGCCACATGCACGATTCCCACCCCGTCCCGCCGCCATCGCAAATACAGATGCATGTCTTCCCCGTAGTCCAGCCATTCCGGATACTGATACCTTGTAAACAGCTCCGCCCGGAACCCGGCGCACCCGCCGCTGACCGGATATGTCGCCGGATCGATCTCCGCTTCCAGCGGCCGGGTCACCGCCGCCAACGCGAATTCAAAGTCATTCTCCGGCTCCGACAGGACGTAGCCGAAAGCGACCTCAACCCCATCTTTCCCCAGCGCCGCATTCAAGCTTTCCACCCATCGCGGCGACAGCCGCAGTCCCGCGTCCGCCACCAGCACCACCTCCCCCCGCGCCTCCGCGATCGCCCGATTCCGACCGGCCGCGATATTCGCCCCTGGCATCGAAATCACCCGCACGTCCTCGAATTCGTCCAGCGCCTCCCGCAGCCGCTCCACCGTCCCGTCCGTCGAGCCGCCGTCCGTCACTACGATCTCGTCCGGCTTCACCGTCTGCGCCCGCACATCGGCAGCCAGCCGGTCCAGCACGTGCGCCTCATTCTTAACCGTCATACAGAGCGACACCCCGATCTCAGGCATCTCCCCGCTCCGATCTCGCCGCCCGAATCACTTCCAGATAGCGCGCGCCCACCTTCTCCGCGCTGAAGTTTTCACGGACGAATTCACGCGCCCGAAGTCCCATCCCGGCCGCCAGCTCGTCATCCCGCAACACTTTCACCACCGCCTCGGCGAAAGCCTCCGCATCCTCGGCGACCATGATCATATTTTTACTCAGACCTTCGATCCCCTCCACCCCAACCGGAGTCGTCACCATCGCCCTCCCCGCCGCCATTCCCTCCAGCACTTTCAGCTTGATCCCCCCGCCCGACAGCATTGGCGCTACGACCACCCGCGCCGCCGCCAGGTGCGGACAGAGATCATCCACATAGCCCGCGAATTCCACTCCGGCGCCATCCATCGCCGTCGGTCGCGGACCGGCGCCCACGATCACGACCCGCACCCCCACCACCCGCTTCAGCACCGCCGGCGCCACCCGCTCCAACAACCACTCCACCGCCTGCCGGTTCGGCCGGTAATTCAAGTCCCCGACGAAAAGCACCCCCGGCTCCCCCGGCGGCGCCGGAATCCTCGCCAGCGCCTCCACATCCACCCCACTCGCCACCACCCGCAGCGTCGCATCCGGGGCTAACCCGCGTAACGATTCCCCATCCGCCTTCCCCGGACAGATCACCAGATCGCAGGCCGGCAGCACACGCCGCTCATACCTCTTCAACAGCGCCATCTGCGCCAGCGAATACGCCCGCCGTAAAGGGGTCACCGATCCATTCGCCGCCCGCGCCAGTCGCTCGTGCACCACGTACTCGGCATTCAGTTCATCCAGCACCAGCGTCGGCCGCGACCCGGCCCCACCCACCGTATCCAGGAACGGCTGCACCAGATACGCCAGTTGCAGCCCGGCCAGATGAACCACGTCGAATCGTTCCCGCAGCAACTTCCGGTGCAGCGCCGTCGCCAGCTGCGTCGTCCGGGATCGGAACGCGATGTCCGGCTCGAGGTTCACCAGACCGAGCAGCAACCGCCACGGCGTCCGCATCGGAATCATCCTCACCGTCTCGCCTGACGTAAACCTCCCCGACGGGCCCCGTTTCTCCGGTTTTTGCCCCGCCGTCAGCAGGTGACTCTCCCCCACCCCCGCCACCGCCTCCACAAACGGCCGCAGCCGCAGATTCGCGCCGCCGTCCCGTTCATACGGGTCTTCCGGCGCTACAAAAAGGACCTTCATCCCGCCACCTGTCGATATATCTCCAGCGTCTTCCGGGCGACCATCCGCCAGTCGTACGAACGCGCCAGCTCCCGTCCTCGTTGCTCGTTTACCCTCCGCAATCCCGCATCGCGCACGCCCCGTTCCAAACCGGCGCGAATCGACTCCACCTCCGTCGGTTCTACCGTTATCGCCGCTCCCGCCGCCACATCCACCAACGGACGCCGATCCGCAATCACCACCGCCGTTCCGCAGGCCAGAGCCTCCAGCACCGGCAGACCAAAGCCTTCATAAATCGACGGCATCGCCAGAGCTACCGCCGCCGAAATCAGCGCCGGTAAATCTTCGTCCCGCACCGGACCCAGCAGCCTCACCCGCTCCTCTACCCCACAATCCGCGATTGTCTGCCGCACCGCCTTCGTCGCGTCGCCCGGCCCACCCGCCAGCACCAGCTCCACTTCCCTCAATTCCCGGCTCCCCGCGAACGCCTCCACCAACCGCACAAGATTTTTCCGCGATCCGATCGTGCCCACGAACAGCACATACGGCCGCTCCAGCCCGTACCGCGCCCTGACCCCCGCCATCTCCTCGGCCCCGGCCAGGGCGAACCGCGCTTCCACGCCATTCGGTACGGTAAAAACCTTCTCCGGCTTCACGTCCGTCACCGCCAGCAATTCATCCCGCGTGAATTCCGAAACGCAGATCACCGCGTCCGCCCGCTGTACCGAGTCCCGGCAGCGCTCGTAGTAGGCCAGGCTCGTCGCCGAATGCGTTTCCGGCAGCCGCCAGAACGACACGTCATGCACCGTCACCACGCTCCGACCCGGCCCCCGCCGGGGAACTACGTGGTCCGGATAATGCACCAGGTCCAGCCCCAGCGCCGCCGTCTGCAACCCGAACAGCCAGTCCAACCGGGTGCTCCGCACCGGTCCGATCACCCGCCGCGCCCCATCCGGCCAATTACCATCCCGAAAATCCACAATTAGGCTAAAGCTGTCCGCCGCGCACTCCCACGCCATCGCCGCCGCCAGGCAGCGGATGTAGCGCCCGATGCCCCCGCGGTCGTAGAAGGCCAGCCGGGCGTCAAGTCCGAATCGCACCCGGTTCCCTCCGTGCGGCCCCCACCGCCAGGCCCAGTAGCGACCATTGCAGCATCACCATGTGCGGCACGCTAGCGAAATGATGATCCACCAGCCCCGCCACCAGCGCCACCGCCGCCGCCGTCGCGAACACCGGAGCCAGCGGCGACGGCACCCGGCTTCTCAAGCCGACCACACACGCGCCGATCGCCGCCACTATCGACAGAAACGCTCCCGGCAGGCCGATGTGCTCCGCCACCCACAGGAATGTGTTCGACACCCCCACGAAATACGCCGCCGGCGGCTGCGCCGGGAATCCCACCCCAAATACCGGCGCACTCGCGATCACCCGACCTGCTTCCGCGAACTCGCCCAGTCGCAGCGCCGCCGACTCATCCCTGGCCAGCAGCCCGGACCGAAAGTGCTCCACGGACTCAAACGGCGCCAGCACTACGATCGCCGTCAGCGCCACCATCGCCGCCACCGCCAGGCCGCGATTCCGCCGCCACATGTAGATCAGTATTCCAAACCCGGCCGCCAGCCACGCGCCTCGCGACAGCGACAGCGACAGACCCGGTAGCGTCAGCCCCGCCACCGCCAGCCACAGCCAGCGCGATCTGCCCGAAGAGATAATCGATATACCCAGCGCCAGTACCAGCGATACCGCCAGCGAAGCCCCCATAATATTCGGGTCCACCAGCGTCCCCACCGCCCGCAGAGTCTCCTCATCCGGCAGATACCGCAGCGCCGTAACCGCGTCCGGATAGCCCGCCGCCTCCAGCGCTTCGTAGAACGGCAGCGCCCCTGTCCCGGCCCGGAACACCATCGCCGCCACCAGCGATTGCGCCGCGCCAAGGCCGGCGATCAAAGCCGCCGTCCCACGAGCGAGACGCCAATCCGTCCCGAGCCCCACCGCCAAAAAGCCCGCCGCCACCCCCAGCATCAATTTCAGCGCGTACTGAATTTCCTCCCCACCCTGACCCATCCGTCCACCGACCAGCAGAGCCAACGTCCAAAAAACCAGCACCCCTCCCACCATCCCAATCCATCCGCGAGCCGGCCGAGGCCGCCCCCGACCACCCATCGCCATCCGCATCATCGCCACTGCCAGCGCCACCGCCAGCGTGAGTTCGACTATCGGCGGCTGCAGCCCCACCCGCACCGGCGCCACCGCGAACGGCAACGCATATGCCAGTCCCAGCGCCGCCGCCAGCGCCATACGGGGGCGCATCAGCGCCAGCGCCAGCATGATCGGCGTCACCACCCACATCAGCGCCGCCGGCGCTGGCGACATCGCCGCCGCCACCCCCGCCGCCAGCAGCAGCGTCGCCACCATCCAGAGCGGTCGAGGCAACCCGGAAAATATCGCGAGCCCACCATCCATTCGCGGCGCCGATTCTCTCAAGTCCGGGCCGCTCCGTCAGCCGGTCTTGCCGCGAGCGCGCCGGCCCCGACTAGTCCCCTCCGTCGTCATCGCCCGCCCCGGCCTGGTCCGCAAAAAAATCGGCCTCGGTGATGAATTTCCCGCCCGTGATCTCCTGTCCGGTCAGCCGTCGCCGCCCGTCAAACTCCAGGTCCACCTCCACCGGATCGAACGACTCACTCCCTATCACTTCCTTGGAACACGTGTAATGCGTCGGATTGTCCCCGCCGTCAGCATCAAAATGCTGCGCCAGGTCGCTGGAGGGGTCGATCCGCACCCTGATCTTTTCGCCGGATTTCGCGACCTGCACGTACAGGTAGATGCCGCGATCGTCTCCCGAACTCGGTCCGCCGCCCAGAAATCCCATTACGAATCACCTCTCACATTGATGCTGACGAACTCTTCCAGCGCCTCCCGCCAGCCTCGAAGCTGAACGCCCAGCACCTTCGCCGCGTTATTGGCCATCACCCCGTTGGCCGGCACCGCCGCCGGCCGCGCGAAGCGCGACGCCGGTATCGGGCTGATCTCCACCTCCCCGATGCCCAGCGCCTCCAGTGCCGCCCGCGCCCAACCGTACCATGTCGTCTCTCCCTGGTTGACCAGGTGATACGTCCCGAACGACTCGGCCTCCACCAGCTCCAGGATCGCCGCCGCCAGGTCGGCCGTCGACGTTGGCGTCACCCGCTGATCGTCCACATAACTCAAGTGCGTCCGGTCCCGGGCCGCCTCCACTAGTGCCGTCACGAAATTTCGCCGCCGCGGTCCGTACAGCGTCGAAGTGCGCACCACATAGTGACGTTCAAGCAACCGCCCCACCGCCTCCTCTCCCTCCAGCTTCGTCGCCCCGTACACGCTGATCGGATTCGTCCCATCACCCTCGTCGTAGGGCGCGGTCTTCTCGCCGTCAAATACGTAATTCGTACTCACGTAAACCATCGCCGCGCCCACTTCACTGCACGCCCGGGCGACGTTTTCCGCCCCGACCGCGTTGATGGCGCGGGCGCCTTCCAGATCGCTCTCGCAGGCGTCCACGTTCGTCATCGCCGCCGTGTGGATCACCAGCTCCGGCGCGAACGACGACACCGCCGCAGCCACCGCTCCGGCGTCGCTCACATCCAGTGCGTCCCGGGCGAGCAGGCGGGTCGTCGCCCCCGGCAGCAGCGCTTCGAACTCACCCCCCAGCTGCCCTCCGGCGCCCGTTACCAGGATTTTTTTCAATCCCGGTCATCCATCCTCGCTCGCTCGCCACCATGCTCCCAGTTGAGCAGCAACACCACCGCCCCCGACACCACCACCCCCACCAGCGCCAGGAACAGGAGCTGCGTCACGTCGGGTCGCGCCCCCAGGCTCGTTATCAGGATCACCGCCACCATCGCCAGCGACAGCGCCGCCCACGAATACAGTTTCGTGTGCCTTGCGGTGAGTCGTCGCCAGAAGCGGATCACGGGCAGAACCAGCACTCCAGGACCGTAAGGGAGAGAGCAGATTTACAATCGAGGTATTATATCAACGAAACTCGGAAAAACCATTTATGTCAACTGCAGTACTCCCCCGACAGCAAAACCTCACCCGGCACCGCTTTCACATTTGGACCAGCGGCTGCCAGATGAATAAGGACGACTCCGAGCGCATCGCCAGGAGCCTTGTCCTTGATGGTCACGTCCCGGTGTCAGACCCGGACCGGGCCTCCGTCGTGATCCTCAACGGCTGCAGCGTGCGCGATAACTCCGACCGCAAGGTATGGGGCCGTGTCGGCGCCCTCGGCTTCCGCAAGCGCCATCGCGGCGACGTGCTCATCGCTCTCACCGGATGCTCCGCCGCCGCTCCCGCCGAGGAGATCGCCCCCTACCTCAAATGGTTGGACGTCGTCTTTCCCGCCCGTGACCTCGACCCCCTCCGCGCCCTCCTGGCCGAAAACCCCGGACCCGTCACCGACGACTGGGACGAATTTCTCCCCGAGCAATTACCCGGCGCCGGCGCCGTCAGCCGCTACGTCACCGTCATCCACGGCTGCGACAAACGCTGCACCTTTTGCATCGTGCCCTTCCGCCGGGGTCCGGAGGAAAGCCGTTCCATCGACGAAATCATCGCGGAAATCGAGTCCCGCGTGGACGAGGGCGCCCGCGAAGTCACCCTGCTCGGCCAGATCATCAATCGTTACGGCCGCAACCTCGAGCCCGAGGCTTCCCTGGCGACCCTGCTGCAGCGCATCGACTCCTCCCAACTCGTCCCCCGGCTGCGATTCCTCACCGCCCATCCCCGCCACCTCGAACAAGACCTCGCCGCCGCCATGGGAAGCCTCGACAGCGTCTGCGAAGAGATCAATCTTCCCGTCCAGTCCGGAGACGATCTCGTTCTCAAGCGCATGGGGCGGGGCTACAACACCGATTTCTACCGTCGCCAGATCGAGCTCCTCCGCCACCACGTCCCGGGCATCGCAATCTCCACCGACATCATCGTCGGCTTCCCCGGCGAGACCGAAGCTCAATTCCAGAACACCCTGCGGCTGCTCGAGGGAATCCGCTTTGACGTCGTCCACGTCGCCGCCTTCTCCGCCCGCCGTGGCACCGTCGCCGCTAAATGGGGCGACACCGTCGAGGTCGACGAAAAACTGCGTCGCCTCCACGAAGTCGAGCGTGTCCAGGAAGCCATCGCCACCTCCCTCAACCACGCGCTCGTGGGCACCACCCACGACGTCCTCTTCGAAGAGCTGCGCCAGAGCCCGGTCGCCGGCGCTGCGCCCCGCTGGATGGGCCGCACCCGCACCAACAAGCTCGTCTTCTGCGAGCCGGACACCGAAATTCAGGCGGGCGACATCCGCTCCGTCCAGATCACCGCAACGACCGCCTGGTCGCTCCGGGGAACCTCCGCCCCGGCGCCGGCCGCTCAGGCAGCCAGCTGAGACGACCGGTCGAGGCCGAAGCCTCTCCCCCGAATTCCGACCAACGCCTGCGCCGCCGCCGGCTCTTCCATATGGGCCTTGGCGGTATGGCCCTGCTCACCGCCGCGGCCTGCGAGCCGACCGGCGAACGCGCCCGCGCCAATCTCCGCCCCTACTGGGCACCCGCCCTCATCGCCGCCACCGACGCCCTCGAGCTGCTCCGCCTTTTCGAAGTCAACAGCCGCGCCCTGGCCCAGGCCTCCCTCACCCCCGAACGCTACGCCACCGCCATCAACAAGCTCGGTCCGCAGGTCACCCGGCTCTCCGAACGCCTCATCCCTCTCATCCCCCCACCCAACGCCGGCGAGACTCATCCGCTTCTCCTCAACGCTGCCGACCAGCTCGTCCTGGCCCTGCAGTCCGTACGCGAATTTCGCCTCGACGGCCGCCGCGAGCACCTCGTCACCGCCATCGACGCCATCGCCGCCGCCCGCGCCTCCCTCACCGAATTCGTTGAAAGAGTCGGAACCGGCAACGCCGCCGAGGCTCTCACCCGTCGCCTGGACAGCCTCGGCGACTTCGACATCCAGGCCGGCTCCGTCACCCGCTACGCCGTCCTCGTCGGCCAGTTCGTCACCGCCGCCGAAGCCCGCGCCAAACTCAAAGACTTCAAAGCCGACACCGTCATCTCCGTCCAGTTCCCCCGCTGGGTCGAGACCAATCGCTGGGACCATCTCGACGAAGCCGTCGCCGCCGCCGAGGTCTGGAACGAACGCCGCCTTGAAGTTCGCGTCGAGCGCGTCCGCGATGTCGTCTTCAGTCTTGATCTCCGGCGCGCTCCCAGCTCCGCCGGTTGGAGAGAGCTCGCCTGGTTGCAAACCATCACCTTCGACGCCGCCGCCATCGCCGTCTCCGACGACGGCAACCTCTTCGCCCTCGCCTCCCGCGACGGCCTCGTGCAGGCCTTCGGCGGTGGTGGCGAGCCCCTCTGGTCCGCCGACACCACCATCCCCACCTCCGGTATCGCCGTTTCCCCCGGCGGTGGAACCGTCGCCGTCACCGGCTTCGACGTCGTGCTCTTGCGCGACGGCCTCCCCGTCTGGCAACGCCCCTTCCGGCCCGACAACCAGCTGCTCGAAAAAGCCGCCCTCTCCCGCGACAATTTCCTGGCGGTGCGCAGCAGCAACGCCAGCGAAATCGGCCACGTCTTCGCCTACACCTCCGCCGGCCTCCTCTGGGGTCCGACCCAGGAATACATCGGCGCCGCCGACATCGACATGGACCCGGAAACCGGCCTCGTCGCCGTCGGCTCCGTCAAGCAGGAAGGCAACCAGGTCGTGCTCATCAGCCCCGATGGGCAGCTCGTCCAGCGCTTCGGCGTCAGTGGTCGCATTCGCGGTGTGTTCCTCGCCCGCAACGGCCAATTGACCGTCGTCGACACCGCCGCCGGACTCGAAATCTACGACAACGAGCGCGGCGAATTCCAGCGCGACATCCCCTTCGAATTCACCGTCATCGCCCCCGACCCCACCGGCGAGATCTTCTACCTCGGCAGCCCGAAAGGGCTCGCCGCCTACAACCTCGACGGCGCTCAGCTCTGGTTCAACGACCGCGTCGCCCCCCGCTCCCTCATGGTTTCCGAAGACTACGTCTGCGGACTCTCTTCCAACACTTCCATCAGCGTCATCCAATCCGACGGCGTCTACATCGGCGAGGCCACCACCCTGGCTTCCATCAGGGCCACCGTCCTCGCCCCGTCCACCAATCTCCTCGTCGCCGCCAGCGCCGAGCGCTACGTCCTCGCCTGGCAGCTCCCCACCTGGAGAACCTGACCCGGCTACTCCTCCGCGAACGCCTCCGCAAATCCCCAGCGCGTATCCAGCACCGGCCATTCCGGCACGTCCGCGATATCCATCGGCTCCTTCACCAGGTCCCCGTCTGCATCCCGATGACTCAACATCCAGATCGCGATCAGCGTGAAGTAGCCGCCTTCTCCATCCAGCGTGTAAGACCGCTCCTGGTAAGGCCGGTACACCGGCAAGAAGAATTCACCTTCCTTCTCCTGATACGGAACCAGCCTGTCCACAATCCGCTGGCAATACAGCGTGTCCTCCTCCGTCCGCATCATCCGTCCATACGCCCGGCACACCAGCGGACGCGCCGCATACACCGAGCACCTTCCTCCCACTAGCAACGGACACGGCGTCTTCTCATTGCCGAAGATGTCATCGATATATTCCATCGCCGCCGTCGATTCCAGATCCATCCCGCGCATCCGCAGCCAGCGCGGCAGCACCGTCGATTCATCCTCCAGTAACTTCTCGCAGCGCCCCACCGCCTCCCGCCGTTCCCCGGCCGTCAGGTTCTCCAGCATCCAGCCGTGCAACAGCCGCCATTCCGCGAACGTCACCAGCGGCAATTGCCCGCAGCAATCCGAGCAGCCCTCATCGCAGCGCATGCAGGCGTGCGCTTCCTCCACCGACTCCCCCAGCAGCCCTATCAGGCCATATAGCTGCGGCACCGTCTCCACCCCGTCCAGCGTGTCCAGCACTTCCTCATACACGTCCGTCCCGCCCGCCGAAATGGATCGCCGCAATCTCTCCGCCGGGTCTGGTTCAACTCCGGGTTTCCCCCGTACCGCCTGCTTGCTGATATCGCCTTCTCCATGCTCTGCTCGCCGACACTCATGCAGCCGCGGCTAAGATACCCGCTCCGGCCCGCCCAATTCTCCCTCGGGCGGCCGGCGCCGCGCACGCGAAATATCTGAATCCGCCCGGGGGGCCACGTCAATGACCATCGAGCTTGTGACCGTCGACGAGCAAAACTACCCACAGGTCCTCGATCTTCTCGAGATCTGTTTCCCCGACGTCGTGCGAGAATACTTCGATCGCCATCATCGCCGCGATCCCGCCCATTCCTTCAGCCAGGCCCTGGCGCTATCCGCCGACGGGAAAATCGTCGCCCACGTCCAGGTTTTCCACCGCGAAATGGGATATGCCTCCGACACCATCCCCTACGGCGGCATCTCCGATGTCGCCACCCACCCCGACTGGCAAAGGCGTGGTCTGTCGGCGAAGTTGCTCGACGAGTCCATCCGCTACATGCACTCCACCGCCATGCCACTGTCCATGTTGTCCACCGGACGGCACGCCCACTACGCCCGCCACGGCTGGGTCCAGATTCTTCAATCGGTCCTCCACGCCGACGTCCCGGCCGAATTGCCCCGGGAGCCGGGCGGATTTATCGTCAGAGCTTTCGAACCCGACGACCTCACCCCTCTGCACCGCCAGTATCGCCGCGGGATCGCCGACCTCGCCGGCCCCGAGTCCCGCTCCCTCCCTTACATGGCCGCCCAGATGGACTGGCTTCCGCTCCATCAGGAAGACGTGCGCTGGGAAGTCTACGCTCGCGTCGGCCACCCGGCCGGGTACCTCCGCACCCGCCCCGAAGGTGACGAACTACACGTCCTCGACCTTTCCGCCCCAACCGACGATCTCGAACGACTCGCCATCGCCAGAATTTTTCGCCACGCCGCCGATGCCGGTTGCACCGACGTCACCGTCCCCGTCGTCTCCTCCAGTCGCTTCGCCCGCACCTTCGCCGAGACCGTCTTCGCCGAAAGTCTCACCTGGCCCCATCGCATGTTTCGTCTCAACAGCCTGCCGCGTCTCCTCGATCGCATCCAGCCCACCCTCTCCAGCCGCCTGCGCGATCCGATCCCCCGGTCGCCCTTCGCCCTCAAAGTCGTCGACGAGACCGTGCGCGTCGAGGCTCCCGGTGGCGGCGTCAGCTTTTCCACCGCCACCGGCGACGAGCCTCTGGTCGAGCTCACTCCGGAGGCTTTCCTGAACCTTCTCATGGGGCAGCCCGACAGTCACCGTCTCCTCGTCCCCACCGGCGCCGATCTCCAGCCCACCGCCTCCCTCCAACTCATGTTTCCCCAATCCGGCAATCTCACCTGGTCGGCCGACGAGTTCTAGCCACGTCCTCGTCGGCCCACCGTTCCGGCGTCGTTCTTCACCGTCCAGCTACCTTGGCAACCCTGCCCCTTCTCGCGCTTCCGGAGCCCCCCTCGCCGGAACCAGCCTTGGAACGTCTCCCGGCTTCACCTAGAATCCCTCCAGACCCGGACCAGACCGACTCCACCGACCGGCCACGCCGGACGCGACTTCACGTCGGCGCTCCGGCCATCAACCCACAGGAGCAGACAATGGAGACCGCCCGTCGCTATCTGGCCGAATTCGTTGGCACCTTTGCCCTCGTCTTCATCGGCAGCATGGTCATCGCCGTCGGCGGCGAGCGTCTTGGCGGCGGTGCCGCAACCGTGGTCATCGCCGCCTTCGGTCATGGCCTCATCCTTATGGCCATGATCTACGCTCTCGGCGCCATTTCCGGCGGTCACTTCAACCCCGCCATCACCATCGCCGTGGCCGCCGTTCGCAAGATTTCCCTGCCGGACGCCGGCGGCTACATCATCTTCCAGCTTCTGGGCGCCGTCGTGGCCGTGCTCTTCCACGCCGCCATCCTGTCCAAGGGCGCTTCCAGCTACGGGCTCACCCTCCCCGCTTCCGATGTCACCGACGGCTCCGCCGTGCTCATGGAGGCCGTCCTCACATTCTTCCTGGCCACCGCCGTCCTCGGAGCCGCCGTCAGCGGGAAGGCGCCATCCGGTTTTCACGGCCTGGCCATCGGTCTCACCCTCACCGCCGCCATCCTCGCCGGCGGCGCCCTCACCGGCGCTTCCCTCAACCCGGCCCGCACCTTCGGTCCCGCCATCGTCTCCGGCAACTTCACCTCCCACTGGGTCTACTGGGTCGGCCCCATCTCCGGCGGTCTCGTCGCCGCCGCCGTCGCCTGGGTGCTCTATTTCAGAGGCCGTCCGGAAACGTCCTAGGCCGAGGCGAACGCGTATACTGGCTCTGGTATACATAATCTAGAGAGGCTCTGTCAGAAGTCGTTTCGATCGTTTCGACTTGTGCTGAGAAAGGGATTGCCGATGGCTACTTACGAATGCTCCACGTGCGGGATGTCCGTCAATGCTACCTGTGGCAAGTGTGATGCTCCCCTTGTCAATGACACCTTGCCGCCCGCCGATGACGGATCATCTGTGCAGGTCTCCAAGTGCCCGAACGATCACGGCAAGATCAAGTCGCCGATGTGCTGTGGCGCTGACATGTCGTGTTTAGCTGCGTGACGTCAGAGATTTAATGCTGGCGACGCGCCCTGGGATGAGTCCAACCTGTCGCCTTCTCCGGACTCTGCGATAACGAGCTCATCGCCTACCGTACAAAGGCGGATGTCCTGCGAGGAAAAGGTGCCCGTCTGCTTGGCATCAGCATCAACAGCCGCTTCACCGCCGGCGTGTTTTCCAACACCCTGGATCTCCCCGACGAGATGACCCTCCTCATCGACTTCCCGGACAGAACCGCCGGCAAGGCCTACGGCGCCTTCAACTCGGACGCCAGCGCTCACGAGCGCATGACCATGGGCGTCGATGAGGAAGGCAAGATCATCTACAACGTGCACAACGCCCTCCCCGATGTCCGTGAGGAAGACGAGGCTCTCGCCCTTCTCTAACGGCGATCCCAGTTCACCGTCTCCACCATTTAGCCGGACCTTCGCCCCTGCCCCGGGTTCCCGGTAGCCTTCACGCCGCCACGTCTCCCCGCCTTCCGGGTCCCGCCCGCTTATCCCTCGGCTACCGCCGCCTCGGAATCGACCTCCGCCGGTTCGCCCTCGGCAGGTTCAACCGCGACCGGTTTGCCGGTGACTGATATTGCGATCCGCCCATCCTGGCCATCCACCATAATGCTGCAGCCCGCCTCGCACTCTCCATCCAGGATCACCTTCGCCACCCGATTCTCGATCTCCCGCTGAATCGCCCGCCGCAGCGGTCGCGCCCCGTACTCGGCGTCCCAACCGTGATCCAGGATGATCTCCTTCGCCGCGTCCGTGACCTCCAACCCCAGCTCCTTTTCGCCCAGGCGCTCACGCAGATCGCCGATCATGATGTCCACGATCTCCTTCACCTGGTCCTTAGTCAAAGAATGGAAGATGATGATCTCGTCCACCCGATTCAGGAATTCCGGACGAAACGCCTGCCGTAGCTGAGTCATCAGCCGGGATTTCATTTCCTCGTACTTGCGGCCATCCTCCCGATCTTCATCTTCTTTGTCCGGCGGCGGCCGAAAGCCCACCGAGTCCTGGCGGCGAATTCTCTCCACGCCCACGTTCGAAGTCATGATGATGATCGTGTTGCGGAAATCCACGATGTGGCCCTGGCCGTCCGTCAGCCGCCCGTCGTCAAGGATTTGCAGCAACACGTTCAGCACTTCCGGGTGTGCCTTCTCCACCTCGTCAAACAGCACCACCTGGTAAGGCCGCCGCCGCACTGCTTCCGAGAGTTGCCCGCCCTCGTCGTAGCCGACATAACCGGGAGGCGCCCCGACCATGCGGCTCACCGCGTGCCGCTCCCCGTACTCCGACATGTCCACCCGCACCATCGCCGACGAGTCATCAAACATGAACGCCGCCAGTTGCCGCGCCAGTTCCGTCTTGCCCACCCCCGTCGGCCCCAGGAATATGAACGAGCCCATCGGCCGGTTCGGATCCGACAGACCCGACCGCGATCTCCTTAGCGAGTCCGCCACCGCCTCCACCGCCTCGTCCTGCCCGATCAGCCGCTCGTGGATCGTCCCTTCCATCCGCAGCAGCTTCTGCGTCTCTTCCTCCAGCATCGAAGTCACCGGAATCCCGGTTATCGCCGACACCACCTCCGCCACGTCCTCCCCGGTGACGATCTCCTTGAGATCCTGCTCTTCCAGCCATTTCGTGCGGGCTTCTAGCAGCTGCTCCTCCAGTTTCAAAAGCTCCGACTTGAAATTCGCCGCCCGCTCATAGTCCCGCTCCTGCCACGCCGCCTCCTCCTCTAGCCGCAATTGCCAGATCTTCCCCTCCGCTTCCTTCAGCGAAGCCGGCATATCAAATATCTGCAGGCGCAGCTTCGCCCCCGCCTCGTCGATCAGATCGATCGCCTTGTCCGGCAAAAAGCGATCCGTCACATAGCGGTCCGATAGTTTGGCCGCCTGTTCCAGCGACTCGTCCGATATCTGCAGCCCGTGGTGAGCCTCATACCGATCGCGCAGGCCTTCCAGAATCGCAATCGTCTCCTCCACCGTCGGCGCCCCCACGTACACCGGCTGGAACCGCCGCGCCAGCGCCTTGTCCTTCTCGATGTTCTTCCGGTATTCGTCCAGCGTCGTCGCGCCGATCGCCTGCAGCTCCCCCCTCGCCAGCGCCGGCTTCAGCATGCTCGCCGCGTCCATCGCCCCTTCCGCCGCGCCCACGCCGACCACGTTGTGCATTTCGTCTATGAACAGAATCACCTCGCCCCGCGCGTTCACCACCTCATCTATCACCGACTTCAGCCTCTCCTCGAACTCCCCCCTGAATTTCGACCCGGCTATCAGCTGCCCCATATCCAGCGCCATCACCCGCTTGTCCTTCAGCAGCTCCGGCACGTCCCCATTCGTGATCCGTTGCGCCAGGCCCTCGATGATCGCCGTCTTCCCCACCCCCGGCTCCCCTATCAGCGCCGGATTGTTCTTCGTCCTCCGGGAAAGAATCTGCATCACCCGCGTAATCTCTGCCTCCCGTCCCACCACCGGGTCCAGCTTGCCCTGCCGCGCCGCCGCCGTCAGATCGGTGCTGTATTTCTCCAGCACTCCGTAGCGGCTTTCCGCCGTCGCGCTGGTGGACCCCTGCGAGCCCCGGATATCCCGGATCGCCTCCCGCACCTTCTCCCCCGTCACCCCCAGCTCCTTCAGAATCTTCGCCGCCTCGCTCCCGGAAATCCCGACCAGCGCCAGAAACAGGTGCTCCGTGCCGATGTAGTCATCGTGCATCCGCGTGGCTTCCTCCGACCCCGCCTCGAACAGCGCCTTGCTCTGCGGCGTCAGATAAATCTGCCCCGTCACCATCGCCCCACTACCGCCGCCCGTCTTCGGCTCTCCCTCAAGCAGATGGCTCACCCGGCTCCGCACTAAATCCGGATTCACCCGCAAACGTTGCAATATCCGCACCGCCAGCGAGTCCGGCTCCGACAGCAAAGCCAGCAACACATGCTCGACGTCTAGCTGCGTGTGCTCCAGTTCCAGCATGATCTGCTGCGCCCGCGAGATTGCCTGCTGCGCCTTCTCCGTGTACCGGGTAAATCCATCAAACCCGTCCATCTACTGGTACCTTTCGCCGTTTGCCAGAGCGCCGTTCAACCCGTCACTCGTTGCAACATCTTTTTCAATCGCTGAATCTCCACCCGATAGCGATCTTCCGTCTCCGCCAGTCGCCGTTCGCTTTCCACGTGCGCCGCTTCCATCTTTTCCGTCAGGTTCAAAATTACTTCCACCCCCGCCAGGTTCACGCCCAGATCCTGCGTCAGCCGCCTGATCCGCCGCACCCTCTCCACATCCCGCGCCGAAAACATCCGCACCGACCCTTGCGAGCGACCCGGTTGCAGCAATCCAATTCGTTCGTAATTCCGCAGGGTCTGCGGGTGCGTGCCCGTCAGCTCCGCCACCACCCCGATGAAAAACACCGGCGTCGACGGCTGCTGCGCCACCTCTCCCTCTTCGCCCGGATCATCAAAATCAAAGGACATTCACAGACTCCTTCTCATGCTGTCCAACGCCCTTCCCAACACCCATTCAACCGGGCTTCGTCGGATTCTCATTACGCTTCGTGCCAAAGTCGTAGATCAGCGTCTTCTCCCTCTGCGTCAGCTTCGTCGGCAGCAGCACCTTCACCCTCACCAGCAGGTCCCCCTGCTCATCCCCATTCAACGACGGCAGCCCTTGCCCTCGCAGCCGCAGCATCGCCCCGTCCTTCGTCTCCGGCGGAATCTTGAGCCGCAGCCTCGATTCGTCAATGTGTGCGATCGTCGTCGTCGATCCCAGCAGCGCCTCGCTCAGCGGTATTTGGATATCCGAGATCAGCGTGTTGCCCTTTCGCTCAAATCCCGGCGTCCGGGCCATCTTCACCCTTAGGAACAGATCGCCCCTCGCCCCGTCCGTGCGCAGCGACCCCTCATTCGCCACCCGGATTCGCGAGCCATCCCGCACTCCCGCCGGTATCTTCACTTCCAGGCGCCGGTTGCGCGATCTCCCATCCGGCTCCGGCACCCGCAGGTTCAATATGCGCAGCCCGCCGTGAAACATCTCGTCCAGCGTCACCGTCAGCTCATGTTCGATGTCCGCCACCCGCCTCGGCCGCGCCGACTTCGTCCCCCGCACCCCCGGTCGCGGCGCCACCGCCGGCCCGAAAAGAGTTTCAAAGAAATCGCTGAATCCTCCGAAGCCCGAGAATCCGAAACCGCCCACACCCTGCCCCTGCACCCCTCCCCGCCGAAACGCCTCCTCCACCGATCCCACCCGCTGGTAATCCGCCCCAAACTGATCGTACTTCCGCCGCTTCTCCGCGTCCCCCAGCACCTGGTACGCCTCGTTAATTTCCATAAAGCGCGCCGACGCCGTCTCATCGCCCGGATTCACGTCCGGGTGAAACTTACGCGCCAGGCTCCGGTACGCCCGCTTGATGTCTTCGGCCTTGTCCTGCCGTTTGACCCCCAGAACCTTGTAATAGTCCTTGTACTCCACCGGCATCTTCTCGGCTCCTAAGCCTTCACGTCCAGCGACGAATCATCCGCGCCGGCCACCGGCTCCTCCGCCTCCACCGGCCCCGTCACCACCCGCACCCCGCTCGCCCGCAGCACCTCACCGTTCAGCATGTACCCCGCCGCCAGCTCCTCCACGATGCTCCCTTCCTCCACATCGTCCCGCGCAACCGTCGCCAACACCTCGTGCAGGCGCGGGTCGAATCTGCCCCCTTGCGGTATTCGCGAGACCCCATGGTTCTCCAGCACCGTCGAAAACTGCTCCGCGATCAGCTTCACGCCCTCCAGCAGATCAGCCGCCTCCGACGACTCACCCGCCTCCAGCGCCCGCGTCAGATTGTCCAGCACCGGCAAGAATCCCCGCAGCATTTCCGCTTTCCGATGCCTGACGTTCTCCGCCAGATTCCGATCCAGCCGCTTGCGGTAGTTATCCATGTCCGCCTGCAGGCGAAGGAACCTATCCTGATAATCAACCTCTTGGCCGGCTTCCACGTCCGGTCCGGGCTCTCGTTCAATCACTTTGTCGGTGTTCTCGTTCGCCATCGTCCCTAGTTCTCGTCCGCCGCGCTGAACTCAGCATCCACCACGTCTTCCTCCGGGTCATCGACTTCCCCATCCACGTCCGCCGCCTGTTGCTCCTCCGCATCCGCCTCACCATCCGCGCCCACCGCCTCATAGATCTGCTGCCCAACCTTCATCCGCAGTTCTTCAAGCTGGGCCACCAGACCCTGCAACTTCTCCACGTCCGGCGCCTCCGCCTTCAACTCTTCCTTGATGGACTCGATCAGCGTCGTCAGGCCCTCCTTATCCTCATCGGAGATCTTGTCCCCGTTTTCGCTGATCATCCGTTCCGTCTGATACGCCATGCTGTCCGCCGAATTGGTCGCCTCCACGCTCTCCCGGCGCGTGCGGTCCTCATCCGCGTGCTGCTCCGCCTCCTTCACCAGCGAATCCACCGCGTCCGGGGTCAGAATCGTCGTCGCCGTAATCGTTATCTTTTGCTCCTTGCCGGTGCCCAGATCCTTGGCCTTCACACTCACGATGCCATTCACATCTATATCGAACGTGACCTCCACCTGCGGCACCCCTCGCGGCGCCGGCGGGATTCCTTCCAGCCGAAACTGCCCTAAAGTCATATTGTCCGAGGCCATCGGCCGCTCCCCCTGCAACACATGAATATCCACCGCCAACTGGCCGTCCTCCGCCGTCGAAAACACCTCCGACTTGCTCGTCGGAATCGTCGTGTTACGCTCGATCAGCGCGGTCATCACGCTCCCCATCGTCTCCACTCCCAGCGACAGCGGCGTCACGTCCAGCAGCACCACGTCGCTTACTTCACCCGTTATCACCCCCGCCTGCACCGCCGCCCCCACCGCCACCACCTCGTCCAAGTTCACCGTTCTATTCGGCTCCTTCCCCGTCAGTCGCTTTACCAGCTCCTGCACCGCCGGAATGCGCGTCGAACCGCCCACCAGCACCACCTGGTCCAGCTGCTCCGCCGTGATCCCCGCGTCCTTCAACGCCGTGCGCAGCGGCCCCACCATGCGATCGTTCAGCTCCGCCGTCAGCTCTTCAAATTTCGCCCGCGACAGCGACATCGTCAGGTGCTTCGGTCCCGCCTGATCCGCTGTCACAAACGGCAGATTGATGTCCGTCTGCGGCGTCGAGGACAGTTCAATCTTCGCCTTCTCCGCCGCCTCCACCAGCCGCTGCAGCGCCTGCTTGTCCTTACGCAGATCGATCCCTTGCTCCTTCAAGAACTCCGCCGCCATGTAATTCACGATGCGGTGGTCATAGTCGTCGCCGCCCAGGTGCGTATCACCGTTCGTCGCCTTGACCTCAAACACCCCTTCCCCGACCTCCAGGATCGACACGTCAAACGTGCCTCCACCCAGGTCCCACACCAGAATCGTCTCCGAGTTCTTGTTCTCCAGCCCGTACGCCAGGCTCGCCGCCGTCGGCTCATTGATTATCCGCAGCACTTCCAGCCCCGCGATCGCCCCCGCGTTCTTGGTCGCCTGGCGCTGCGCGTCGTTGAAGTACGCCGGCACCGTTATCACCGCCTGCTTCACTTCCTCACCCAGGAAACTCTCCGCGTCCGACTTCAGCTTCTGCAATACCATCGCCGAGATTTCCTCCGGCGTCAGATCCTGCTTCAACTCCGGAATGCGAATCCGCGCTTCCCCACCCGGCCCTTCCACTACCTCAAACGACGCCGCCCGCTCCTCACTCTCAACCTCGTCGTGCCGGCGTCCGATGAAGCGCTTCGCCGAGTAGATCGTGTTCTCCGGATTCAACACCGCCTGCCGGCGCGCCAGCTGGCCCACCAGCCGTTCGCCACCCTTCGTGAACGCCACCACCGACGGCGTCAGCCGCGAGCCTTCCGTGTTCGTTATCACCGTCGGCGTTCCCGCCTCCATCACCGCCACCACCGAATTTGTGGTGCCCAGGTCGATTCCAACAACTTTCGCCATTTCTGAATTCCCTTTCGTTTAAGCCAGTACCGATTGGCCGGGCATCGCCTTGTGCGCTCGTAATTCACCGAGCGGGATGGCCCTGGCCAGCACTTGATCCATGTGATCGACTAATTCAAACCGCATATCCGTTTTAATTTCTCGCGGAATATCGTCAAGATCCGCCTTGTTGTCCATCGGCAATATCACCTCGTGGATGCCCGCCCGATGCGCCGCCAGCACCTTTTCCTTCAGCCCGCCGATCGGCAGCACATTCCCTCGCAGCGTCACCTCCCCCGTCATCGCCACGTCCCCCCTCACCGGCGCTCCCAGCAGCGCCGACACCAGCGCCGTGCTCATTGCTATTCCCGCCGACGGCCCGTCCTTGGGCGTCGCCCCCGCCGGCACGTGCAGGTGGATTCTGCTCCGCGCGAACGCGTTCGGCTGCACCCCCAGCTCCTGCGCCGCCGACCGGGCGAACGAAAGCGCCGCCCGCGCCGACTCACTCATTACCCGACCCAGATTCCCCGTATGCGAGAAAGCCGCCTTACCCTCCATCCACGCCGCCTCCACCTGCAGCAACTCTCCTCCATACGGCGTCACCGCCAGCCCATTTACCAGTCCCACCATGTCCTCTTTTAGATCATCCTCCGGCACGTGCAGCGGCAGACCCAACATGTCGTCCAGGTCTTCCGCCGTAACCGTCACCGACTTCCTGTCGCCATCGGCGATCCACCGCGCCGCCTTCCGGCACAACGCCGCCAGCATCCTTTCCAGATTCCGCACCCCGGCCTCACGCGTATAATTCACAATCAACGCCCGCAACGCCGGCTCGGTCACCTTTAGCTGCTTTTCCTTCAGGCCATGCTCGCGCCGCTGCCGCACCTCCAGGTAGCCACGCGCGATCGACTTCTTCTCCGTCTCCGTATACCCCGATAGGTGGATGATCTCCAGCCGGTCCCGCAACGTCGGCGGAATCCCCCCCGCGTCATTCGCCGTAAGCACGAACATCACCTGTGACAGGTCGTATCCCACCTCTATGTAGTGGTCCGAGAAACTGTGATTGTGCTCCAGATCCAGCACCTCCAGCAGGGCCGACGAGGGATCGCCCCGGAAGTCACGCCCGATCTTGTCCACCTCATCCAGGACGAACACCGGATTCGTCGTGCCCGCCTGCCGCATTCCCTGGATGATCCTTCCCGGCATAGCCCCCACATACGTGCGCCGGTGCCCCCGTATCTCCGCCTCGTCTCTCACCCCTCCCAGCGATATCCGCACGAACTCCCGGCCCAGCGCCTTGGCGATCGATTGGCCAAGGCTCGTCTTTCCCACCCCCGGCGGCCCCGACAGGCACAACACCGGGCTTCGCAACGTCTTCGACAGGCTACGCACCGCCAAGTATTCGAGCACCCGCTCCTTTACCTTGTCCAGCCCAAAGTGATTGGCGTCTAGCGCCCTCTGCGCTTTGCGTATCGACACCTTCTGCCGGCGGCCTTCCCCCCAGGGCAGGTCCAGCAGCCAGTCCACATAATTTCGAATCACCGCGATCTCCGGCGACGCCGGCGGGGTCGCGTCCAGTCGATCGACTTCCTTCTCCGCCTTCTCCCGCACCTCGTCCGGCATGTCCGAGTCCGCTATCCGCGTCCGCAGTTCTTCCACGTCCTCCGTCTGATGACTCGCGATCCCCAGTTCCCGCTGAATCGTGCGCAGCTGCTCCCGCAGATAGAAGTCTCGCTGCACCTTCTCGATCCCGTCCTGAATCTTCGCCTGGATTCGATCCCTCACGTCCAGCACATGGATTTGCTCTGACAGGTGCAGGCTGGCCTGGTACAAACGGTCATACGTGTCCACCGTCTCCAGGATTTCCTGCTGCTGCTCCAGCTCCATCCCCGCGTGCGCCGCCACCAGGTCCGCCAGCCAATCCGCGTCGGTGATCCGCCGCGCCAGCGACACGATCTCTCCCGGAAGCCCGTTGCCTTTTTCCGCGAATTCCTGCACCTGCCCGGCCACCGCCCGGCGCAACGCCTCCAGCTCAACCCCTTCCTTCACCTGCGGCCTCACCTCCGCCACCGCCGCCACCGCCGCATCCCCACTCAGGTCCGTATCCACTATCTCCGCCCGGTACAGCCCCTGCATCAACACCGAATAGCCACCCTCGGGCAGCCGGTACTTGCGCACCACCTGCGCCACCGTCCCTATTTGGTACAGGTTCTTCGGGCTGATCTTGCGCAGTGATCGTCGTTTCTGCGCCACCAGCAGCACCAGCCCATCGCCCGCCGACGCCTGCTCCACCGCCGCCACCGAAAACGGCCTCCCTATCTGTAGCGGAAACGTCACTCGCGGAAACGCCACCGAATCAATCAGCGGCACCACCGGCAGCCCCACCGCCGTTATCGCTGCAAGCACCGAGTCGCTATCCTCAATGGCGGATGGGGTCGCTGCGTCCAGGCAGGGTGTCCCGGCTCCACCCGTCGCGGCTCGATCGCCAGATTGTATTTCAGTCATGCCGCAAATCTAATACCTGAGCGTGTAATTGTCAAGTCGTATCGCATGGTCCCTAGCAGGGTTTGGTCGCCCAGCCCAGTCAACTCGCCACCGCCGCCACTCGCTCTACCGCCCTTATTTCCCGCATCTCCGGCCGCCTGACTGATGGCCTTGCCCGCACCCTCCACCCGCCGCTCCTTCCTCCTCGGCGGTGCCGGACTCCTCGCCACCCCGCTGGCCGGCTGCTCCCTCCGTCCCCCTTCCGCCGCCGACCCCATCCCCGCCACCCCTATCCCCAACATCGTGCCCCAGCTGCAGGAGCCCATTTCCCTCAGCCTCCTCGGGTGGCCCTATCGTCAGGACCTCCTCGAAACCATCCTCGACCGTTTCCGCCAGCTAAACCCCGACGTACGAGTCGAATTTAACGAGCTCCTGAACGACTACGGCCCCCACGCCCAATCCATAATTTTGGGCGGCGAGCCCGCCAACGTCGTCCTCGCGCGCGAGGGCCAGGCTGGCCTCTGGCGGTCGAACCGCATGCTCCGACCGCTCTCCGGCATTTCCACCTTCGACGACATGGCCGCCAGGCTCTTCCCGTCCGCCCGCCGTGCCGTCGAAGTCGACCGCGACCTCGTCGGCCTGCCCTTCTACACCGACGCCATCATGCTCGCCTCCAACCAGTCCATGCTCGCCGCGGTCGGAGCCGCCCCTCCCGAGACCTGGGACCAGCTCCTGGCCACGTCCGTGGCGATCCGCGACCGCGGCCTCAGCCGCTGGCCCCTCTCCCTCAACTTCGGCCCCAAGGTCAACGCCAACCTGCCCTGGTGGGCCATGGTCTACGCCGCCGGCGGCAGCCTCCGCGAGCCCGCAGACGGCCTCCGCGACGCCGATCCCGCCGAGCCCGCCCCCCGCCTCCTCCGCATGCTGCGCTCCTTCCTCGTCGACGACCTCATCCTCAATCCCGATTTCGGCGAAACCTCCTACTCGGCCATCCTCGACGGCGGCCCCGCCTTCTCCCTCGTCGGTGGTTATTTCGCCCGCTTCGCCGCCGACAAATTCAACAATCACCGGGCCCCACGCATCAACTTCTCCCCCGTCCCGGGCCTCGACGCCCCCGGCGTTTCCACCGCCGGCTGGACCCCCTTCTACTCCGTCCCCGCCGCCACCGCCGATGTCGAAATGTCCACCCTGCTCGCCCTCCACCTCGGCGGCATCGACGGCACTGGCGATTTCTTCGCTCCCAAATTCTGGGCCCTCAACGAAGGCCTCCCTCCCGCCTACCCCGACGTCCTCAACGATCCCGAAGTAAACGCACAATTCCAGTCCTGGTTGGACCCGGACCTTTTGAACGACGTCCTCACCGTCGCCAAACCTGTCCAGGCCCTCTGGGAGCCCTGGTTCGCCACCTGGGAACACTGGATGCAGGACGAGCTCCAGTCCGCCCTCTGGGGTCGCAAGACCGCCCTCGCCGCCGTCGATTCCATCAACCGCTACGCTCACGGCCTGAGCGGACAAGCCGCGTTGGAGGACTAGTCCCTGGCCTCGCGGTGAACACCGCCGCCGGGCACGCGTGGCACAGCTTGCGCTGACACCAGTTCCCGCACAGATGCAGATAGCCCTGCTGCGCCGCCACCATCCTCCCCCCTCTCGCCCCCTCCGTCGTCGTGATTTACGCCAGGTAGCGGGTGATCCTATTCGGCGCCACCGACCCCATCGTCACGAACGCTTCTCGCACCCCCTTCAGCAACACCGCGTTCGCCTGCCGCCTGGCGATGCACAGCGACAATGGCAGCGCCACGTTCGCCAGAATCTCCCTAGCCCGCGCCGTCCCGATCAACGCCGTCGTCCGCGCACTCGCCGGGCGCCCGAAATCGAGCCGTCCCGACCAGAAATCATCCGCCTTGATCGGCACCCGAAATAGTTCCTCCAGCGCCGCCGCCGATCCCGTCTCCGCCACTCGCAGCACCGCCTTTTGCAGCGCCACCGTGGGCGGCGGCGCCAGCAATGTGGCGAACAGGCGGCTCGCCGCCACCAGCCGGCGTGTCGGCCAGTTGTTCGGCCTCACCCCGTGGAAGCGCCATTCCGACCGCCGCATCGGCCCGATCTCCAGCGGCTTCCAGAGTTTCCGTAATTCCCCCACCTTCCGCGCCGCCCCTTCCTCCATATCCGTCGTCACCTCCGGCAACAACCCCGCCTCCCCAAACAGCAGCGCCTCCGCCAGCGGCAGCCGCGTCCCCCATCCTTCCAGCAGGCGCCCCAGCGAATCCCACGGCAAGATTTCCGCCAGCCGTCCAAACGGCCCGCGATTCTGCGAATACCCCAGCGCGTCCAGCACCCCTCGATACAGCGCTTCATCCGCCGACATCACCGCCAGGTCCGACTCAATCCGGTTCGAGCTCTCCACCAGCCTCTGCCACCCCTGCCATTGCAGCACCTGCAGCGAATCCGCCGGCAACGCCTCTCCCAGCGCCTCCTCGCACGGCCAGCCGTCTTCCCCCGTCCTCTGCTCCGCCTCCACCAGCTCCACTTCCGGCTCCAGCCGGCCCTTCAGCACCACCGCCGGCGGCCCCACGTACCCTTCCCGCAGCTCCTCCCAGACCACATGCAAAATCACCCCTTCGTACGCTGGATTCTCCGCGTGCCCGTGCCTCACCCAATCCCTGGCGTCCAGGTGGACCTCGATGTCCCCGTGTTCCGCCAGTCCCCCGTCGAAGCTCACGATCGCATCCCGAATATCCGGCCCCACCCCTCCCCACTCGTGACCCGCGTAGATAATTTCCAGGCCGCGGCCACGGTTGTCGCTCAGGTCCGGCAGGCGCTGCGCCCACCTCAGCCACGCTTCGGTCAGCGTCACCTCGCGATCCGGCGCGTCGATCGCCGGCCGCCACGAGTCCACGATCCGCATCGGGCTCAAGGAGTCCGGCCCGCCACGCGATTAAGCCCCTGCGTGTCCGCGTGCGCGCCCATCAGCCTCCCCGCCGCCGCAATCGGAGCGAGCCATCCAAGAGCGCTGCTCCTCCGTCCTCACGCCGCGGCGCTTCAGCCGGTGGCGATCACCACCATCTAGCTCGGGATGCTAGCGGAATTTTTCTACCCCGACCGTCCCCCGCAACCCTATCCCGTCGCCGATTCCGCCTCTTCCAGCAGAGTCGTGTGGGAGGGTAGCGGAGGCCCCGCCAACAGCGCATATTCGTAAGAGTACGTCGGCACCCCGGCTTTCTTGCCCATCGCGTAATCAGATTGCCGCGCCGCCAGATACACCGTCTCCCACGGCGAGAATCCCGTCGCCCCCATCGCCACCAGCAGCGTCTCCGGGTTCGGCCTTCCCTTTTTCACGTTGTCACCGCCCACGATGGCGTCCACCGTCGCCGACAGCCCGAACTGTCGCACGAACCGCGTCGCTGTGTACTGCATCTTCTCCGAGACGATAGTCACCAATTTTCCCGACGCCGCCACCTGTCGCAGCAGCCGAATCATCGCCACTCGCGGTTCCGCGTATGGCATCGCTCGCGCTTCCCACCGTCCCACCACTTGCATCGCCTCCGCCATCGCCTGCGCTCCCAGGCGCACCTCCAGCCTTCGAATCGCCGGGTACAGCGGATCGAATATCAGGTTTACATTGTGTGTCCACGAGAAGTAAGACGTCAGCTCGTCCCGAATCGGCCCTGTCCGCAGCGGAAACGTTTCCAGGCACGCGTCCATGTCGCAGACCACCAGATCGGCCTCGGCCAGGCACTCCGGCAGCCCGCTTCGGTTCTTGCGTAGGAAGTTGATCATCTCTGCCTGTCCTTCCGGTGACGACGCTTCCGTGCGTTCCTGCCAAACTCTCTGTACCTTCAAATTCGGAGATTCGAGGCCCCTTCTGAACAGGCGTTCCGACCAAAAATCGCCCGACGCTCCTCCCGCGATCCTCTATCCCGTCGGGATTCGGCGAGCCGAGTTCATCGAGCGCCCCAATCGTTTCGTCGCCATCATTTCTGTGGACGGTCGGCAGGCCCGCGCTCACGTCGCCGATCCCGGCCGGCTTATAGAGCTGCTTATCCCCGGCGTAGAGCTCCTAGTCGAGCCCGCCCTCGTCCCCCGCAGGACCGATTTCACCGTCCGCGCCGTGAGACATAACTCCATGTGGGTCGGCATCGACAGCCGCGTGCCCAACGCCATCACCCGCCTCGCTCTCGAGCGGCATTTCTTCCAGTTCCTGCCGCCCTACGAGAGTTTCAGGCCTGAGGTCAGCTATCCCGGCGGCCGCGTCGACTTCGTCCTCGACACCCCTGCCGGCCAGCTCTACCTCGAAATTAAAGGCTGTTCTCTGGTCGAAGCCGGTCACGGCCTTTTCCCCGACGCCCCCACCGCCCGCGGAAGGCGTCACCTTCAGCACCTGATCCAGCGCGCCGCCTCCGGCCTGCCCGCCGCCCTGCTCTTCATCGCCGCGCGGGACGATCTCAAATCCGTCGGGCCAAACCGGCGCACCGATCCCGAATTTGCCGATCTCCTGCACCAGGCCTCCGAAGCCGGCGCTATCCTGGCCGCCTACTCCTGTCGCATCGACGAATCTGGCGTCCGTCTCGCCCGCCCCCTGTCCGTCAGCCTCTCTCCGCCGCCCCGCCCCTGAATTGCTCCGCTGCTACCGGTACTCGATCGCCGTCACGTCCGCGTTCGACACAAAGGCGCGAGTCTTCTCCTTCGCCGCTTCCCACTCCGCCGACCCGTAGAACCGCCCCTCGCCCGCCTCCGGGTCGTCATCGTCGAAGGTGCGAATCCAGCCACATTCGTTCTTCTCCGCATCCACCCAGCTTCCCTGAACCGTTATCCGCTCCTTCGCCATGATCGTAATCAGGCTGTCGAACTGCTCCAACCAAGCGTCCATCTGTCCGTCATTTATCTTGATAGATTCGCAACTGGCCTACCACCGGCAGTGTCCCCTTCAAATATTCAAACCGCCGTCAGCATAGCCATTCCGGCCGACCCAGAGCACGTTTCGGCCACTCGCACCCCTTGACGCATCTTCCCACCCACAGTTATATTCCCCCCACTTATGAACTTGCTTACCCGAAAAACCACCTGCGTGTATTTCACCTTTACAGGGTCGGCCCTGCCGGCCGGGTCGCGCATGCGTTAGACCCGGTCCCCCGCAGTCGCCGGCCAAGCAGAGGGAAACCTCTGCTTTTTTGTTTGTCTTTTTGAATCCACCCCGACCCAACCACCCGTCAGCCAGGAGAAACCCCAATGATCATCGTCACCAGAGCCGGCACCCCGGCCGCTGAAATCGCCGCCATCGAGGACCGAATTCGCAACGAGGGCCTCAAATCCCACCAGATCGAAGGCGCCAATCTCGTAATCATCGGCGTCATCGGCGACCCGCCCGAGGACTTCCGGGATCAGATGAAGGTCTTCCCGGGCGTGGAACGCGTCGTGCGCATCAGCGCCCCGTACAAACTCGCCGGAGCCGGCGAGGGCCGTCCCCCAACCGAAATCCGGGTCGGCGACGTCACCATCGGCGGCGGAGGCACCGTGGTCATCGCCGGTCCCTGCACCATCGAGTCGCGCGAACAACTTCTCACCACCGCCGAGAAGATCAAGCAGGCCGGCGCCACCATCCTGCGCGGCGGCGCCTACAAGCCCCGCACATCCCCCTACAGCTTCCAGGGTCTCGAAGTCGAAGGCCTCAAATATCTCAAGGAAGTCAGCCTCGCCACCGGCCTCGCCACCATCACCGAGGTCATGGAGCCCGAGCTGGTCGCAACCGTCGCCGAATACACCGACATCCTCCAGATCGGCGCCCGCAACACCCAGAACTTCCCGCTCCTCAAAGCCGCCGGCAAGTCCGGGATTCCGGTGATGGTCAAACGCGGTCCCGCCTCGACCATCTCCGAGTGGCTCATGTCCGCCGAGTACGTCATGGCCGAAGGCAACCCCGACGTCATCCTCTGCGAACGCGGCATCCGTTCCTTTGACGACTCCACCCGCAACACCCAGGACGTCGCCGCCGTCGCCGTCGCCAAGCGCCTCAGCCACCTGCCTGTCATCATCGATCCCTCCCACGGCACCGGCGTCTGGCACCTGGTCCAGCCCCTGGCCCTGGCCGGCATCGCCGCCGGCGCCGACGGCGTCATGGTCGAGGTCCATCCCGCTCCCGAGCTCGCCCTCGCCGACGGCGCCCAGAGCCTCACATTCGAGAATTTCGACCACATGATGACGGCTGTCCGCCGCATCGCCGGCGCGATGGACCGACCCCTGCGCCAGCTTCAGACCGCCTGATCAACGGACTGAACAGCCCACCAATGCCAGCCGTCAAGAAAGCTGCCACCCTCGGCCCCGCGCGACGGCTGCGCGGCGATTTCCACGTGCCCGGCGACAAGTCCATTACCCATCGCGCCCTGCTCCTCAACGCCACCGCCCGCGGCCCCGCCCGCATCACCGGCGCCGGCCTCGGCGAAGACTGCCTCTCCACCCTGCGCTGCCTACACCAGCTCGGAGTCGAGATCCGCCGGGTGGACGAAACCGAGGTCATCGTCCAGGGCCGCGGTCGCGACGCTCTGGTTGCACCCGCCGATGTCCTCGGCTGCGGCAATTCCGGCACCACCATGCGCCTCATCCTCGGCCTTCTGGCGGGCCTGCCTTTTTCCACCACGCTCACCGGCGACGAGTCTCTCAACGGCCGCCCCATGGCTCGCATCACCGGACCGCTCATGCAGATGGGCGCTCGCATCTCGGGCCCCGACGGCGCCAATTTTGCCCCTCTCGCCATCGACGGCCAACCCCTCGCCGGCATCGCCTACGACATGCCCGTCGCCAGCGCCCAGCTCAAGAGCGCCCTCCTCCTCGCCGGTGTCGCCGCCAGCGGACGGACCGTCATAAACCAGCCCGCCATCTCACGCGATCACACCGAACTGATGCTCGCCGCCCAGGGCGTTCACATCGAAACCGACGGGCTCCAACTCGCCATCGAAGGCGGGCAGGAGCCGGTTGCCGTCGATGTCCACATCCCCGGCGACATTTCCGCCGCCGCATTCTGGCTCGTCGCCGCCGCCATCCATCCCGACGCCGATATCACCCTGCGCGGCATCGGTGTCAATCCCACCCGCTCCGGTGTCCTCAAGGTTCTCAAGCGCATGCAGGCCGATATCGAAGTGACTGAAACGCCCGGCGGTGCCGAGCCGGTCGCCGATGTGCATCTGCGCTCCAGCGGCCTGCGCGCCACCAAAATTGACGGCGACGAAATCCCCACCCTCATCGACGAGCTTCCCGCGATCGCCCTGGCCGCCACCCAGGCTGAAGGCACCACCGAAATTCGCGACGCCGCCGAGCTCCGGATCAAGGAAACCGACCGCATCGCCGCCACCGCCGCCGGCCTCCGCGCTCTCGGAGCCGACATCCACGAGCTCGACGACGGCCTCATCATCAACGGCCCCACCCCCCTCACCGGCGCCACCGTCAGCGCCGAAGACGACCACCGCCTCGCCATGACCTTCGGCATCGCCGGCCTCATAGCCTCAGGCGACACCATCGTCGACGGCGCCGACTCCGTCGACATCAGCTACCCGGGTTTCTGGGATCAACTCCACCGCCTCTCCGACCATGACTGATCGCTACGCCGTGATCGGCTACCCCCTCGGCCACACCATTTCTCCGGCCTTCCAGCAGGCCGCCTTCGACCATCTCAATATCGACGCCTGTTACGAAGCCATCGAGACCCCACCCGACCAGATCGGCCAGCGCCTCGACGATCTCCGCTCCGGCCGGCTTTCCGGTCTCAACGTCACCATCCCCCATAAGACCGGGATCGTCGCCGGCCTCGACCGCGTCACCGACACCGCCCGTCTCACCGGCGCCGTCAACACCGTCACCGCCACCCACGACGGCCTGGAAGGCGACAACACCGACGTCGCCGCCATCCAGGAAGTGCTCCGTCGGGCCAACGTCCCCACCGGCATCGACTGCCTCCTCCTGGGAGCCGGCGGCGCCGCCCGCGCCGCCCTCGTCGCCCTCTCCCGGCGCGGCGACCGCGTCACCATCGCCAACCGCACCACGTCCAACGCCCAGCAGATCGTCCGCGATCTCGCCCCCGACTCCGGTTTCAACACAATCGCCCTGGACTCCCCCTCCATGACCGCTCTCGCCCACAACTCCCGGCTCATCGTGAACACCACCTCCATCGGCATGCACGGCGGCCCCGCCCCCGACCGCAGCCCCCTCCCGGACGAGGCTTTCCACGCCGGCCAGACCGTATTCGACATCGTCTACCGCCCCACCACCACCCCGCTGCTCGCCGCCGCCGCCCGCGCCGGCGCTACCTGCCTCGGCGGACTCGAAATGCTCATCCTGCAAGGAGCCCACAGTTTCCAAATCTGGACCGGCCGCAAGCCCCCGTTCAACGTCATGCTCGCCGCCGGCCGGCAAGCCCTGGAAGCGTCCTAGATGGCCCAGCCAGATCGCATCATCCTGGTCGGCCTCAGCGGCTCCGGCAAATCCACTCTCGCCCACCGCATCGCCGGCCGCATCGACTGGTCCGCCATCGACATCGACTCCATGATCGTTCGCGCCGCCGGCATGTCCATCTCCGACATCTTCAACCAGCTCGGCGAGCCGGCCTTTCGCGACCTCGAACGCAAAGCACTCCTCGAGGCCCTCGCCTGCAAAGACGCCATCATCGCCACCGGCGGCGGCGCCATCCTCGACCCCGACAACCGCCGCGACATCCTCGCCGGAGGGGTCACGGTTTATGTCAAGTCAACCCCCCAGAAATGCGCCTATTACCTCGAGCGCTCCCGCAACAAGCAAAGGCGTCCCCTCCTCAGCGGCGACGACGACATCGAGCTCCAGCTCACCGAGCAACTCGCCGCCCGCGCTCCCTTTTACGAAATCGCCCACCTCACCCTCGACGCCGCCAACAAAGAGCTGCACGACCTCGTCGACGAGCTCGAACTGATCTCCTACGGACCCGCCACCACCGACCGGAGCTACTAGGTGTCCTTACCTGGCTACGTCGAAATCGGCCACGACCTCCTCGCCACCCTGCCTGACCACCTGGCAAGTCGCGACCTGAGCGGCAACGCCTTCGTCATCGCCGACCGCACCGTCGGCGCGCTCTACGGCCCTCGCACCCGCGAGCTGCTCGAAGCCTCCGGCCGCCGCGTCGCCTACATCGAAATTCGTCCCGGCGAAACCGCCAAGGCCCTCTCCCAGACCAGCGCCCTCTACGACTGGCTCTTCGAGTCCCGCGCAGAGCGCGGCGACCTCATCATCGCCCTCGGCGGTGGCGTCATCGGCGATCTCGTCGGCTTCGTCGCCGCCACCTACATGCGCGGCCTGCGCTGGGCCCAGATCGCCACCACCCTCCTCGCCCAGGTCGACAGCAGCATCGGCGGCAAAGTCGGCGTCGACCTCCCCGGCGGCAAAAACCTCGTCGGCGCCTTCCACCCCCCCTCCCTCTCCCTCCTCGACATCGATCTTCTCTCCACCCTCCCTCCCCGCCAGCTCGCCGCCGGCTGGGCCGAAGTCATCAAGCACGGCGCCATCCTCGACATCGAGTTCTTCCAGCTCCTCGAGGACCAGCTACACGACCTCTCCAACCCCTCCCTCCTCCTCCTCGCCGTTCGCCGTTGCGTCGAACTCAAAGCCGGCGTCGTCCAGCAAGACCCTTACGACCGCGGCCTCCGCGCCATCCTGAACTACGGCCACACCATCGCCCACGCCATCGAGCCCGCCACCGGCTACCAACGCTATCTGCACGGCGAAGCCGTCGCCATCGGCATGGCCGGCGCCGCCGCCATCGGCCGTCAGCTCGGTCTCATCGACGCCGGCGTCGAGCAACGCCAGAACGACCTCCTCGCTCGCGCCGAACTTCCCCTGCAATACGACGGAGCCACCCCCGACTCCCTCCTCGACGCCATGACCCGCGACAAGAAAGTCGCCGCCGGCCGTCCTCGTTGGGTCCTGCTCGAAGAGCTCGGCAACGCTACTCCCGATCACGAGGTTTCCCTCGACCTCGCCCGCTCCACCGTCCAAAATCTGCACTCCTGAGCCCGCTCCCTCCCCGCCGCCTGCGCCTCCCCCACCCCGCCCAAACCCCCGTCAACACCTTCCTCACCCGGCCCACCTCCCGTTATCCTGAAGTCAGATGGAAGCAATTGGCCGTGTGATCACCTATGGCATCGCCCTCGCCGGGGCCTTCATAGCCGCGCTCTGGCTCGCCTCCATCGTCTGGTGCTACTACGACATCCGCGCCCGCACCCTCGACATCTACGTCCGCCTTTTCGCCATCCTCCTCGTTACCCTGCTCCCGATGTTCGGCATCCTCCTCTACATGGTGCTCCGTCCTCGCGAAACTCTCGACGAAGCCTACGAACGCTCCCTCAGCGAAGAGGCCCTCCTGCGCGAAATAGAGCAGGCCGACTACTGCCCCACCTGCGGCCATCGTTCCCACGGCGACTATCTCCTCTGCCCCAACTGCCAGACCCAGCTGCGCACCACCTGCACCGAATGCGGCCGCGTCAACGAATTCCACTGGCCCGTCTGCCCCTATTGCGGCGTCCATCACCACCAGCCAGACCAGAGCGAATCCCTCCCGCCCAGCTCCGGCTGAAATAGGATCGCAACCCGACGGCGACTCTCACTATCGGGTCCGCATCCAGCAGATGGACCCTTCCGAACGCCCCCGTGAGCGCCTCGCCGAGCACGGTCCCGAATACCTGTCCAGCGCCGAGCCCCTCGCCATCGTCCTGCGCACCGGCACCCGCCACGCCAACGCCGTAGATCTCGCTCAAGCCCTCCTCACCCGCTTTGGCGGCCTCACCGGACTCGCCGACGCCGACATGACCGCCCTCACCGAGGTCCCCGGCATCGGCCCCGCCAAAGCCACCGAGATCAAGTTCGCTCTCGAAGTCGGCCGCCGCCTGCTGCTCGACCGCGTCGGCGAAAAGCCGCGAGTGACCGGCGCCTCCGACGCCGCCGCCATCCTCGCCCACAACCATCCCAGCGGCGCCCCCACCCCATCCTCCGACGACCTTCGTCTAACCGAAGCCGCCATCCAGGCGGGCAACCTCCTCGGGATAAAAGTGCTCGACCACCTCGTCATCGGCAAGACCGGCGACGGCTACATCAGCATCCGCGAAGCCGGCAACGTCGACTTCGCCCTCGACTAACTAACTGGCAGACTCTTGATATGAAACTAATCCCTTTCCGCGGCAAGACACCCCAGATAGCCGATGACGCCTTCATCGCTCCCGGCGCTGTTCTCATCGGCGACGTCCACATCGCCTCCGGCGTCAGCGTCTGGTACAACGCCGTCATCCGCGCCGACCACGAACCCATCTACATCGGCGCCAACTCCAACATCCAGGACGGCGCCGTCCTGCACATCGACCACGGCACTCCCGTCCGGATAGGCGAAAACGTCACCATCGGCCACGCCGCCGTCGTGCATAGCGCCACCATCGACGACGGAGCTCTCATCGGCATGAACGCCACCGTGCTCAACGGCGCTCACATCGGAGCCGGGTCCGTCGTCGGCGCCAACGCCCTCGTCACCGAGAACGCCGAATACGAGCCCGATTCATTGATCCTCGGCGTCCCCGCCCGCGCCGTCGGCCAGGTCAAGCCCGAGATGCGCGCCTGGATCGTCAAAAACTGCGACGAATACGTCCGCCTCGGCGCCGAATATGCCGCCGCCACCACCAAACCCGATATCCACGACTGATCCGTAAGGCCCAGAAATTCCCCGGCCTCAACCTAGCCGGAAGAGCCGGTCATCAAGATTCCGTAAAGGACCAAAACGACCAGCACAATCCCGAACACCGCAACAATCCCGCCGGACCATTTCAGCTCGGACTCGTCAACAGCCTCCTCGGCGGACTCGCTACCAGCCTCCACGTCCGCTTCCATCGCACCAACGCCGGTTCCAATCGCGCCGACGACGGCCCTGATCGCACTGAACATGCCTTTTACCGCGACGACCGCGAAAAAAAAGAATCCACAGGGATCGCCTATCCCCTTCAGTATCTTCTGCGCATCCGAGTACTCAGACATCCATTTACGCGTTCGGGAGTGGTCCCGGGCCCGACGACGAGTCGCTTCACATCCTGCCGGTCACTCGGAGCCGTAGGTGAAAGCCTTGGCGGTGACGATGCTGCCCGCCGCGGGGTTGTAGCGCGGGCTACCCGATTCCTCATCGAACCCAACCCATCCGCCCGATGGCACGGTGGAGGGATCGAGATATGTGTAGTCGTTTACGTAGCTGCCCATTCCCGACACCACTGTCCCGCTCGCATCCAGAAACCACACGTGCAGTTTCGAGAACTCAAGCGTGGTCGGCGTGTTGTTGCTGGCGATTCCGGCATAACGGTATGAGGTGCCGCTATAGGAAGATTCCACCGCCCGTAGGGATTCGTTGGAAGTCGGCAGCTCCCAGTAAGTGCGGTAGGACGTCGGATCGAAAATACCACTGACTTCGGCCGCTACGTAGAGCTGGGGATCCCGCACGATGATGCTGTAGCCAACCGTTCTTCCCGGGGGCAGACATTGAATGGTGGCAGAGCCGCTGCCCATGATGCTGCCCTAGGCGTCTTTCAAGAGCCCGGAGATCGTAACGTCGTAGGCGTTGGCGTTGCCAGCATTGCTAATCTCACCCATGATCCAGGTCGTATCGTCGTAGATGCTGGTGCCATCGACCGCGTTTAGACTCAAGATGCTGACCGAAGCGTAAGGCAGTCCGCTAGCCTGCTGCTCGGTTACGGGTTGGGGTGCGCTGGGAGGGATGAGATCGGCCTCCTTGAACACGTCACCGCCATTGGTGACGGTGACGGTTCCGGCGGCCGCCCACGGGACATCCACCTCCTAGTACTGAGACTCCGCCCGCTGAGCACGCACGACGATGGCGTCACCCATGTCTTCGCGGGCCATCGGCAATCCGAACATGAGGATGCTGGAATGGACATCTCCGGGAGCCAACGAGTTATTGAGATAGGCACGGTTCAGGGCCTGCGAGGCGGCGGCGGGCCCCTGCAACAGGGCCAGGTGGTTGTCGACCACGGTCGACCACGGCTGGCCTACATCCTGCTCCCAGCTACTGCCGGTCGGGGTCTGTCGAAATGCCACCAGCCAGCCGTCTTGCCCCGCCGCCGAGAGCTCGTCATAGATGTTCAGGAAGTTGAACTGCTGGTTGATGGCGTCCCACTGAAGGATCGCCTTCTGGTAGGCCTGCGACAGGTAGTTCTTGTAGGTGAACCGCTGCGATACCGAGTAGCCAAGCGCCGAAACGCCCCCGAGACACCTGAACTCATCCCAGAAGTCGACCCCACCGGAGTTCTCGAGCGTGAATCCGTAGCCCGCCATGCCCGAGGTCTGGCTTTAGTAGTGACCCGTCGGTGTGTCGAAATCCGGCTCCGCTGACGACACCGGGGTGCCGCCAAACAGCGCGACAATCAGCACTGCCCCCAGAACCCCGCGCAGTGCCTTTCCCATCTCCTCAGTCCCGTACAACCAGCCAGCCTGAAGTGATGCCGTCAGAGCTTCAGCCAACGCAGACTACAGATTAACGGAAATGCGGCCGATGGATACGGACTGAGCGCCCATCCCTCATCCTTCCAGACCGCCAGCGAGGGTCGTTCTGCCGCCGCCGACCTCGAATCCCGCGTCTATCCTTCCCGTCCGCTGCACCTCTCCAATCACGCCGACACCCCAAAGCCGAAAAGAACATCCAGGAAGTCTCACTTTCCCGCCCCGATCCTTCGGCAAAAGCCCCCAACGCCCCAACCGATAACCCCGTCGCCATCTCGCCCTCACCCCAATTCCCGGAATTACATCGAAATACACAGAGTTACCACCCGCGAAATCTATTCTCCTTGACAGGAAATATATCCCGTATTCCTATTGTTATCTGCCCCTACCGGGCCCCCGGCGTGGAAAACAACGATCCGAGCAGGTCTCACAAATAACCAGATTGGTAACAAATGCCACAAAGCCTCACCACTAGAACCCGCTCCGGGCGAATCACACCCCGCTCGTCCCTGTCTCGCCCCGCCCAATTCCGGGTCGCCGCATCCACAACTCCACCACCGCTAGTGGACCCCTTCCCTGTAAGCCGCTCAAATTCGCTCGTCCAGCCACAAGCTCCCGGGCCGCCGCCTGTCAGTTCACAGGGACCAGCACCCGGCCGATCTATCCACCACAAGTCCACCGCAAGCACTGGGGTAAAACCGGCCCGATTAGGCCCCATCAAACCTGTGGAGCGCTCTCATTTCCCGCGCCGCTCCAAATTCCAAAAAACCCCCCAGCGGGCCAGTGGGTAACGCCGCCGTTACAACGGTTACGAGTTTCGGCTTGAATCCCTCTACCGAACCCGAAATGGCCTTGCCCCGGTTGAGCCCTTCCAATCCCATGCCCTCACCGGATGTCACCGGTCTCACTATCCGCACCGCATTGGCGATGCTGCCGACCGGGTGCTAAATTCAGAACATGCACATTGAGAGCAAGAAAGTTGCCCCGACCGCCATCGAAGTATCGGTGAAACTGTTCGCCGGAGCCGCCGAGCTGATCGGCCGGCGCGAGCTGACGGTCACCCTCCCCCCCGATGCGACCGTGTACGCGGCCTTTACCGCCCTCACCGCCGAGCATCCCGAGATCGCCGCCATGCGCCCCATCCTGCGCTTCGCCGTCAATCACGACTTCGCCGAGCCCGACCGGGTGCTGCACGATGGCGACGAGCTCGCCCTCATCCCCCCGGTGAGCGGTGGCTAGACTCATCCGCGTCGTTGATTCGGCCATCGACTTCGACGAAGCCCTCGACGCCGTCGCCGCCCCCGAAAACGGCGCGGTCGTCACCTTCCGCGGCGACACCCGCAATCACTCCGAAGGCAAAGTCGTGCAGGATCTCTTCTACGAAGCCTACGAGCCCATGGCCACCGAGAAAATGAACGAGATCGTCGACGAAGTGGAAGAGCGTTGGCAGGTCCGCGACTTCGCCATGATCCACCGGGTCGGCGAAGTTCCCATCGGCGAGGCCAGCATTTTCATCGTCGCCGCCGCCCCCCATCGCGCCGAGGCCTTCTCCGCCTGCCACTACGCCATCGACACTCTCAAGCAGACCGTCCCCATTTGGAAAAAAGAGTACTTCGAGGGCGGCGAAATGTGGGTCGGGGAAACCCCCGGGGCCACCCGCGCGGACTCCCATTGAGCCGGATTCGCGTCGAGCTCCATTGCCACACCTACTGGTCTCCTGACTGCGGCGTCGACCCGGCGAAACTGCTCAAGACCGCCCGCCGCAAAGGTCTCGACATGATCGCCGTCACCGATCACAACCAGATCGGCGGCGCCTTCGAAGCCCGCGATCTCGAAACCTTCCCGGTCATCGTCGGAGAAGAGATCAAGACCAATCGTGGCGAGCTGCTCGGCTACTTCTTGCAGGAGTACATCCCCCCAGGCATGTCCGTCGCCGACACCGCCCGGGCCATCATGGAGCAGGGCGGCATAGTCTCCGTCCCCCATCCGTTCGATCGGTACCGGTCCAGCGCCATCGAACGCGACGCCCTGCTCGAAATCGCCGGCGAGCTGGACATGATCGAGATCTTCAACAGCCGTAATATCAAAACCGAAGACAATGACGATGCCCGTCACCTTCAGGAGGCACGAGAGCTGGTCCCGGCGGTCGGCAGTGACGCCCATTCATTGCTCGAAGTCGCCCGCAGCTATCAGGAAATCGAACCCTTCAACGGCGCGCGCGAATTCCTGGCGGTGATGGCGCACGCCAAACTCACGACCCGAAAATCATCGAATCTCATTCACTTCATCTCCACTTACCAGAAGCTCAGAAAGCGTTACACCGGGCGAGGAATCCCGGCCGGTGCGCGATGAGCGGCCGATCATGATGACGGAATCGAAGCCGGGTCGTAGCATCGGCGTCGCCCGCGCACCATGCGCGAACCCGGCGCAGGGAAGTTCCGAATGAGAATAGTCGTCTGGCAATGATCAACTACAACGTCACCCCGTAGGTTCGGCCGACCGCATTCCAGCGGCCGCGGGATCACCCCTTCAGCGGCCGTCTTCCCCAACTCTCTCAAAAGGATTCCCCTTGTCCGTTTCACCTGATACAAACATCGCCCTCGATGTGCGCGGCGCCGTCAAGACTTTTGACACTCGCGGCATCCGAATTCCGCTGCCCTGGAATCGAAGCAAGCCCGAGCTTGTCGTGGCCGTCAATAAGGTCAGCTTCCAGATCGAGCGCGGTCGCATATTCGGAATCGTCGGCTCTAACGGTTGTGGCAAGTCAACTCTTGTTCGCATGATCTCAACTCTGCTCTATCCCGATGGCGGCAGCATGAAGGTCTTCGGCTATGACGTTGTCGAAGACTCCCAGAAAGTTCGGCGGCTCATCAACCGGGTCTCGGTCGAGGCCTCGTTTTTTCGCAAGCTCAGCCCGATGGAAAACCTGCTCTTCGCCGGGCAGACCTACGGACTCGATCACGATGAGACCGAACGGCGGATCATGGATATCCTCGCCCGTCTGGGCATCAAAGAGGAACAGGTTCTGCGGCCGTTGGAGCAGATGTCCCGCGGCATGCAGCAGAAGGTTGCGGTCGCCCGGGGATTCCTGACCTCGCCAACCCTGCTCCTGCTCGACGAACCGACAACTGGACTCGACCCGGCTTCGAAGCGCCAGGTTCAGGGATTCATCGCCGAGCTTCGCGAAGAGCATGACGCTACCGTCCTCCTTGTGAGTCACGACATGGACGAAGCCGAAAAGCTCTGTGACATCATCGCGATCATGTCCGAGGGACGCATCATCGCCAGCGGATCAATCCCCGAGCTGGTCGAGCTGGCCGCCCAAAAAGGCCCGGCCGGCAATCTCGAAGAAGCCTTCTTGACCATCGTCGGTCATGCCCTGGATGAGGAGCCCGAGGAGTCGGCCGGGGCCCGGGATCTGGAAGCCACCCCAAAGGACTGAGGCAAAACCGATGCTCGCATCTTCTCTACAACTTCGCGGCGCCTGGGCGTTCATCGAGCGGAACTTCCGCGCCACCCGTCGCTACTGGGGCTGGGAGGTGGTATTCCTCATCTACAGCATCGTGAATGTCCTGGCGGTCACCTACATCGCGCCCGGCGCGGAAGCCCTTACCGGGGTCAGCACGGCTACGGATTTCATGATCATCTACCTGCTTGTGGGCACGCTGGTGTGGACCTATCTGAACGGCGTGTTCGACGCCGTTGCCTTCATGATCAGCTGGGAGCGCTGGGAGGGCACGATCGAATACACCTTCATGGCGCCAATCCGCCTGGTAACGATGCTCGGCGGATCGGCGGTGTTCGCGGTGGTCTACGGCCTGTTGCGAACGCTGGTCGTGATCCTGGTGGTTAGTCTATTTTTCAAGCTGAACGTAGCCAACGCGGACTTCCTGACCGCAATCATCTTTGTCATGCTCGGCAGCGTGGGGTTTCTCGGGGTCGGGATCATGGCCGCGGCCTTGCCGCTGATCTTTCTCGAACGGGGGACGCAGATGACGATCGTCGTGCAGGCGCTGCTGCTCCTGGTCTCCGGCATTTATTATCCGGTGAGCATCCTGCCCGATTGGCTCGAACCGCTCTCCTGGATTTCCCCGGCCACCTACATTCTCGAGGGGATTCGCGGGGCCATGCTCGAGGGCAAATCCGTGGTCGACATGAGCGGCGAGTTGTGGCGGCTGCTGGCGGTATCAGTAGTGTCGTTGCCGCTCGGCGTCTGGGTTTTTCAGCAGTCGGTAGATTACGCCAAACGAACCGGCAGGCTTAAGCGCTACGGCTAGCGGTGTCCTGGCAGCTACTGCCGTTTCCGCGTTTGTGACCGCACATGGAGGATTCGCTGCAGCACGGTGAAATTGGTCACGACCGCCATTGCCCAGAGCACCGGGAGTAGCATCCACCCTGAAAAGATCAGCGCTATCCCGAGAAGAATCAGCCGTTCCGGTCGCTGCAGAACGCCGACCTTTCCGTACAGGCCAAGCCCTTCGGCGCGAGCCCTTGTGTAGCTCACCATGATTGAGCCGGAAAGTACTACAAAACTCAAGATCACCCCTGCGGCGTCGTCACGCCCAAGGAACAACCAGATCAGCGCTCCGAAATAGGCCACTTCCACATACCGATCGAGGGTGGAGTCTAGAAACGCCCCGAATTCGGTCACCTCATCACGCACCCGGGCGACCGCGCCATCGAGGGTGTCGAAGGCCGACGCGATCAGCAGGAGTATTCCCCCTACGACCAGGTAGTCAGTCGCGATGAGAGCGGCTACCGGGATGGCGGCAAAAAAACCGGCGATGGTCATATGGTTGGCGGTAACGCCGGCGCGGGCGAGCGGACCGATGAGGGTCTCGGCGAGGCGCTTAGAACGGCGCTCAATCTCGCCCATGGGTATCAAGCGAGAGTTCCGACGGATGTCATAGTGCGGTCGGCCCGCATACCGCCGTGCAGCCTGAGCAACTCACGGTAGTACCCCATGACCTCTTCCGCGATCACTTCCCAGGAGTACTCAGACGCCTTGCGACTGCCCGCCAATTGATAGCGAGCCGCCGTCTCCGGGTAATCCATCATGCGCAAGATCGCGCGGGCGAGCGCCCGCGGGTCTTCGGGCGGCACGTAGAGCGCCGCGCTCCCGCCCGGCGATACGGTGCGATATCCCAGAAGATCGCTGGCCACGACCGGCGTTCCCGCCGCCATCGCCTCCAGCAGGACCAAACCCTGGCTTTCCCGACCGTCGCCTTTGGCCGGGGCGCAGAACAGATCGGCGCTCTTGAAATAGCGGATCTTGTCCTCTTCAGACGCGAACCCTTCAAACAGAACGTCCGTCAATCCACAATGTTTCACTCGACGCCTGGCTTTGGCCAACTGTCGATCGGCGAAGGCGCCGACGACTATCAGCCTCGTATTGCGCCGTAACTTCTGGACTATTTCCATCGCGTCGAGGAGATATGGGAGACCTTTGCGCTTCTCCAGCCGACCAACGAACAGCACATTGAATTTTCCGTCTTGAAGGTGATCGAACGGAGTTATTTCGCGGGAATAGGCCCCGACATCAATTCCATTCGGAATGATTCGATAGTCACCCTTGAAGCTGCCCCAGACGAAATCCTTCGCGGTCCGGGAAACGGCAATCTTGCCATGCAGACGTTTGAACATCCGCTTGATAAAGGGCTTATAGGTGCGGTAAACGGTTCGGGTCTCACGGGACGCGTGAAAAGTGGCCACATTCACACAGTTCGAGTGCCACAGCACATACCAGGGGAGAAGCGGTGCCATGGGTTCGTGCAGATGAATGACATCGAAATCGTTCTCCCGCAAGATGCGCTTCACCTGCGGCCCAAGAGTAAGGGAAAAGCTGACCCGGGCGATGGAGGCATTACTACGCAGAGGGACGATCGTCTTTCCGACCCGGTGAAAATTGTTCACCGAATGTTCCGGCTCATCGGTTGAGCTGGGCGCCAGAATATGAACCGAATGACCGAGCTCACGAAAACGCGCCGCAAGATTGACGATGTGGGTCGTCACCCCTCCGGGTACGGCGAAATCGTACGGCGAAACCAGCGCGATTCGCAGAGGGTGCCCTTGTCGAGCCATCGTGCTCATGGACCTACCATACCGAATCTCACCGTTTGCATGAAGATTATGAGTCCCACATTTTCCTGAACATATACCACTGTTCCGGAGCCATCCGGATAATTTTTTCAAAATGGTGAAAGACGCCCTGAATGACACGTTGCACGCGGACCTCGTCGGTTCCGGTGAGATCGACATCCACACTCCCGAGGGCAAATAGGGTGTGGCGGCCGTCACGCCGGCGAAGAGCCCCCCCCACGACCACTGGCAGCCCGAACCGGACCGCCAGTCGGCCGATGCCGTCGGGAACCATGGTGCGCCGGCCAAAGAACTCAACTTCAACACCTTCGCCCGGAGTCGGACGATCGATCATGAGGCCCGCTGCGTCGCCACGCTTGAGACTGCGAAAAAGAGGCAAAAGGGAATCACCCATCTGCACCGCTTTGATATTCTTGGATTCGCGAATCCGCCTGAGAATTTCATTAATTCTAGAATCGCCGAAGGTTTCCTGGACTGTCCACAGCGGAATCATAGATGCCATCCTGGCGCCGGCGATATCCCAGTTGCCGAAATGGCCGGTTGCGAATATGACGCCCCTTCCTTGGGCAAGAGCCCGGGCCAGGATTTCGTCCGGGTCTACGTAGGTAGTTTCCGCCGCAATCGCCTTGGGGGAGGTCCGGTAATAGTCCAGCACCCCGGCCGCGTACACGGCATATTCCATGACCGATCGGCGGGCCAAGTCTCTCACCCGAGCGTCGTGCGGGGGCAGATTTAGCACCACTGACATATTGGCTATGGTGTTCCGCCGTACCCGGAGGTTGAGCCGGAACACGACCCGTCCCGCCAGCCGGGCGGTGGCCGTCTTAAGGAGCCGCGGAATATACCCGTAAGCGCGGGAGGCCAGCTCGAACAGGATCAGCAATGAATCACTCCCGAGGAGCTCCAGATGGCGCGGCCGTCACTGTTTTCTCATTCACGACGAATCGACACCCGGTCTGACCCGCCGCTCGGAGATCCAACCGACCGGATGCCCAGAGGAAGCTTCCGCAGGCGCTATCGGGCGGTGCCGACTGATCTGGTCTCCCTGATGACAGTGACCTTGATTTGGCCCGGGAAGGTCATCGTCTCCTGGATACGGGAAACCACATCGCGGGACAGACGCAATGCCCCCAACTCATCGATCTCGTCGGGTTTTACGGCGATGCGCACCTCGCGACCGGCCTGGATGGCATATGACCGTTCGACCCCGGGGAAGGAGTTGGCGATGCCTTCAAGTTCTTCCAGACGCCGAACGAAGAGTTCCACGGTCTCCCGCCGGGCGCCGGGCCGTGCCGCCGATATGGCGTCGGCGGCGGCTACGACAAACGCTTCAAACGTAGTGGGTTCGACCTCGAAATGGTGCGCCTCCACTATGTGCGCGACCGCCTCGGGCACTCCGAATCGGCGGCAGCGCTCGGCCCCAATCAGGGCGTGCGGTCCTTCAATTTCATGATCTATCGCCTTGCCACAGTCATGCAACAGTCCGCCGAAGCGACTTATCTGCGGATCGCCCCCCACCTCGGCAGCCATCGTGGCGGAAAGAAATGCCACCTCCAGTGAATGGCTGAGCACGTTTTGGCCATAACTCTGCCGGTAGCGAAGCCTTCCGACCAGTTTGACGATCTCAGGGTGCAGCTTCGGCATACCGACATCGATGGCGGCGCGCTCGCCCTCGGCGCGGATGATGGCGTCGATCTCCTTGCGGGCCTTGGCCACGTGCTCCTCTATCCGGGTCGGGTGGATTCGCCCATCCTCAATCAAACGGGTCAAGGCAGTCCGCGCGATCTCACGCCTTACCGGATCGAAACAGGAGATGACGACGGTTTCGGGAGTGTCGTCGATGATCAGATCAACTCCGGTGGCGGCCTCCAGGGCACGGATGTTGCGGCCTTCCCGGCCGATTATTCGGCCTTTCATGTCATCGCTGGGAAGGGGGACGGTGGAAACCGTCGAAACCGAAGTGTGATCGGCGGAAATGCGTTGCAGGGCCAGTCCCACCAACCATCTGGCCTTTCGATCCGCATCAGCTTTTGCGGCAACCTCGGACTCTCGTACGATCTGGTCGAATCGCTCGGACGACTCTTCCTCGACCTGGCCGAGCAGGATGTCTCGGGCTTCGTCTCTGCTCATCTGCGAGACGCGTTCGAGAACCTCTACATGTTCTCTCTGCGCTGTCTCGAGCTGATTGCGACGATTGCCCAGGTCGGACTCCCGACCCCGCAGCTCCTCTTCTCGGCGGTCCAACGCCTCGGCTCGACGGTCGGTCGATTCCTCTCGCTTTTGCAGGCGCCGATCACGGCGGCGGGCCTCGCCTCTCCGCTCCCGAATCTCCCGTTCCGCCTCGTCTCGAAGCTCGCCTGCCTGCCTACGGGCCTCATCAATTAGCTCTCGCTGCTTGAGCTCGACGCGTTTTAGTTCAGATTCAAGATTTATCGCGACGGCGCTCGCCTGGCGCCGCCCAACCCATATTTGCACAATGTAGCCACCGACGAGCCCTGATATCAGCAGGGCTATCGCGATGGGTACAACTACTATCCAATTGTCCAACTGGATTCCTCCGGATAAGGATTGGGGAATTGACTGAAGTCAGGGCGCCTGGCCTCGGGGCGCGATAACACCGCACCTGCATGGGCGCCCACCGGTTGGGACATCCATAGGGCCGCAAGGCCGCCGTATCCTGGAACAATTCGAAATACCTAACTTTTTAGACGCTATCACGTTCCGGCGGCGGCAACCACCCTGCACAACGTTGGGTCCGCTAGCCGCCTGACATCGGAACGGCGCAAATCCAGAATTCGATTAGCTCAGACCGCCAAGCAACTCCGAGTAAAACGCAGCGGTGTCTCTGGCTATCTTCCGATGGGTGTAGTTTTCCATCACTTGCGCTCGACCGCGGCGTCCTAAATCGTCTGCCCGTTCGGGGTTATCTCGAATTTGTTCCAGGGCCCCAACGAGCGCTTTCTCGTCACCATAGGGAGTCAGTAGACCGGCATCTCCGAGGACGCCCGGAATTTCGCCGCAATCGCTGGCCACCACCGGAATCTGGCACGCCATCGCTTCCACCAAAACTCGGCCGAACTGCTCTGTCCACTTTGGAGTCGGTAGGGACGGCAGCACTAACACGTCGAGCGAGTTCAAGAAATTCGGTACCTCTGTTGGGGGTACCGGGCTGGGTCCGTCCAGACGATCGATCATATTTCGCTCTGCCGCGAACTCCCTGATCCAGTTCGCCATTGGACCCCGGCCGCCGATCCGCAATCGCACATCGGGCATTTTCGACATCGCTCCCATAAACGGCCTCAGGCCCTTTTCTTCCACCAACCGCCCCAGATAACCGACGGTGAACCGCGCCGGGCTATCTCGTCGGGACGCCGGTCGAAATACGTCCGGATCGACGCCAAACTGAGGGATCACGGCGAGGGGACCTTCGAATCCTTTGGCCCTCAGGACATCTCTCGCGCCGCCGGTACCGGCGATCGCGGCGGACCGCTGGTAGCAATACCGCTCCAACCACGAAAAAGGCCGCGGGTAGCATCTATTTAAGTTCTGCCAGCTGAAAAAGACGGCCCGGGCGGAGTGCCGTCGCGCCAGCCAGACCGCATGGGCGGTGGCGAGGTTATAGGGCTCCTCGTCCACGTGCACGAGATCCGGGGTGAAGTCGGCGATCTCGCGCGCCAGGGTGGGGTAAAAATGGTAATGGAAGTGCCCGTTAAATACGGCTTTTCGTACAGACATCTCGTAGCCATTTATATGCCGGCGTTCCAGCCTCTCCCGGTGCCCATCGGTTCGCCAATAGGGCGGGACGACCACCCGCAACTCAATACCATCGAGAGCGGCGATCTCTTCCAACTTTTTCTGATACGGACCGGCCACGCACGCCTTCGAAATCATCAGCACTCTCACAGCAATTCCCCGTACGCGGCCAGAGTGGCGGCGGCGGTCGCCCTCCAGGTCAACCGGGACGCCCGCTCTCGCCCGGCATCGGTGAGGCGAGCGGCGGTGGCGGGATCGTCCAGTACTTCGCCGATCGCCGCGGACCAGGCGCCCGGATCGCGGGGATTAACCAAAATCGCGGCATCTCCGACAACTTCGGGAAGGGACGTTGCGTCCGAGCAAACTACCGGTGTCCCGCAGGCCATAGCTTCCAGCGGCTCAAGGCCGAATCCTTCGTACAAGGATGGGAACGCAAATACGGCGGAGGCGCTCAAGAGGGGGACCTTCTCCTCCTCGGTTACCCGGCCCAGCCAGATGATCGAATCTTCGACGCCGAGCTCATGGGCAAGTCGCTGATAGTTCGGGAAAAGCTCGCTCCCAGTACAGGGGATGTGGCCGGCAAGGACCAGCGGAACCCGGTGGGCGGCGGGGGTCAGGAACCACGCGTGCAGGAGTACGTCCAGGTTCTTTCGAGTGTCGCCTGACCCTAGATAGAGGACGAAGCGGGACGGGAGCTCGTAATGAGCGCGGACGGCGTCCATCGCTCGCTTGGAGGAAGGCCGCATGTCCTCGTCAACACCGAGGAGGACGGTTCTGATCCGGATTTCCGGGATTCCGAGAATACGTTGCAGATCACGGGCGGTCGCCGTGGAATCAGCCAGGATAAGCCGCGCCCGCCGGACGGAAGCGGCGGCCATCCGGTTATAGACCCGCATCCACGGCGAGGATGCGTACTCCGGCAGCACGAATCCGATCAGGTCGTGAACGGTGACCAGGTCGTTCCGCCCGCGCAGCGGCGAGCCCATGTAAGGCACATGGGAGAGATCGGCGTCACGTGTCGCCGCCGGAAATCCGATTTGCTCCCAGAGCAACTTGCCCAGCCTTCGGCCGAGCCGTGAGTAGCCGCTCGTCCAGGGGGCGATTTGGAACTCATCGTCAGGCGACAACGCCGTGAGGGCGCGCTGTAAATGCTGAAGATACTGGCCGGAGCCGGTAAGCGGGTGTTCGGTGAAGTATCCGTTCAGAATGACTTTCACGATGACCGGCCGCGAATGATCGGGCCAGGTTCCCGAAGAGCAAGGAGGGCCGGAAACCAACTTGCAGCGTCCGTATGAAGCGGCCGCTCGATCAGCTTTTGTTCACACCCATGAATCGACCAACACCGTAGCGAATGCTGTCGTCGGTTTCCGCCGTGTGCTTGAGATGGAACATCACCGCCAGCACGAGTCCGGCCAGCACGTATTCCCACGACCACCCGATCAACCCGAAGACGATCGGCAGGGCCCGATAGACGAGCCTGCTGCTTGGAAACGTCCGCCGGGTGACCACCAATCCGGCGAACCACAGACCCAGCAACGCTAGCGGTATCCAGATATTGATCGCCGTGGTCGCCCAGCCCCAGGTGGTGGTGCCTTTGCCGCCGGAAAACGTCAGCCAGATTGGCCACATCGCTCCGGCGGTGACACACACCAGCGCGATCAGCAACGCAAGTTCGCTGTTCGGCAGATACCAACCAGTGAACACAACGACGCCGATACCGAGGGCGGCGTTCCCGATGAACGTCAGGGCCGCGGGCCAGAGTCCGGCGCTGTGATAAGAGTTGTAAACGGTGACATTGCCGCTGCCGAGTTTGCGCAGGTCCTTGCGGGTGATCACGAGCGTCCAGATCAGCGCGAACGGCACTGACCCGGCGAGGTACGACACGCCCGCCACCATCAGGTAGTGCCCAATGCTGGAAAGGTCCGCCATTGCCCCTCCTACGGGTTCCCAGAGTGTCTACGGTGGTCACGACCCCACTGGGTAATACTACACTTCCAGAGCATGTCGATAAACGGATAGCGTCGCCGCCGCCGCCGCGGGCCAGCCAAAATCCGCTGCCCGGCGTTCGCCGGCATGGACCAGTCCCTCGACCAACCCCTGGTCGGTGGCTATTCGCCAAACGGCGTCCGCGATGGCTTCTGGGTCCCGCGGATCGACCAGCATCGCCGCTTCCCCGGCAACCTCGGGCATGCAAGAGACGTTCGCGGTTATTACCGGCGTGCCCATGGACATCGATTCAATTATCGGGAGCATGAATCCCTCGGCGACGCTGGCGGCCATGGTCATTTCGGCCTCGGCGTAAAGTGCCGGCAACCAGCGATCGTCCACCGGACCGAGCAGTCTGACGAAGCCGCCCGGGAGTTCGCTCAGGCCGGCCAGCACCCCTTCCGACAACCAACCCCGTGCGCCAGCGTGGACGAAATGTATGTCTTCCCCACGGCGTCGCGCAACCGACACTGCCTCTGCCATCCGCACTAGATTTTTCCGAGGTTGGATCGTTCCCACCGCAAGGGCGAAACGATCGGGCAGCTCAAATTTTCGGCGAACTTCCTGACGTTGAAGGTCGGTCGGCCGCCTGGCAAACAGTTGATCGAGCCCGTTGTAAATGATGTCTATCCGATCGGCTTCGACTCCGTATTCCCGTACCAGGTCGTCCCGAGTTGCGGTCGAGACCGCAATTATTCGGGTCGCCCGGTTGACCGATCGCGGCACCATGCGACCCAGATACCGTTTCTGGGCCGGATGGGCGGTATCGGGGTGGGTGACGTAGGTCAAGTCGTGAACGGTCACCACCGACCGACGGCAAATCGAAGGCGGCAGGACGAAGTCGGGACTGTGTACCAGATCGACCCGACCCGTTACCAATTCAATCGGAACCGGGATTCGCAATTTGTGCCATAGAGCCAGCACCGCCCGTTCTGGAAGAGGCAGCCGGCGCGGGCGGTGACGGGTGGACGCAAATGTGCCGTCCGCCAATGGCGATCGCCGCAGGCCGGAATAAAAGGGCCGCAGCTCCAGATCGTCATCGAGCTTGAGAATTTCGGCTATCAGTCCACGGGTCGCCCGTCCGATACCGGCCGCCTGCCAGGCGCCCGAAGTGAAGTCGAACGCGACCCTCACTGGCGGACGCGATCCACAGGCTCAGGGGCTGAGAGCGCCAGGACAAGCCCCACGCTGACACCAAAAATTATCCCCAGACCGCCGACAAACATGCTGTCCACCAGATTGTGGATCGAGAACGCGATGAGGCTGCCGGCGGCACCGGCCAGCAGTATCTGCTCGAGTTGACTCTCCGGCTTAAATCGCACCGCCTTCGCCAGCACTCCAGCAAGAAATACAACGAACAAACCGGCTCCGATAAGTCCCGTCTCAGCCGCCAAATTGAGATACAGATTGTGGGCGTGACCGAGCGACTCGCCCCATATTTCGATGTTGTAGTCGGGGTAGCTTTCATCGAAGTTACCCACCCCTACTCCGGTGAGCGGACGGTCGGCGACCATCCGCGCCCCCGCCACCCAGAACGCGATTCGCTGCTTGATGGCAAAGTCGGCGTCGCCCGGATTCGAGGCAATCTCGACGACATCTTTTTCACCGCTCAAAACCGAGAGGGCCGGACCGGGAGCCACGCCTCGGCCGGCAACCAGGACCAACGTCGCCGCCACCAGCACCACGGCCAGCGCCGTTCGTTTTAGCGTGAGGGGTACGTATCTGCCGGCCAGCCAGAACACGGTCACCGAACCGGCTATCCCGGCCAGCCACGCGCCTCTGGACAGCGACAGCACGATTCCAGCCAGGATGAGACCCACCACAATGGAAGAGGCCCATCGCCGTTTGCCCCGCCACACCGTGAAGGCGGCCAGAGCGCAGGGCAGGTGCAACGCCAGATAACCGGCGAACGGATTGGGCTGCTCGAAAGTTCCGTATGCGCGTGCAATTCCGCCGACGAGGAACGACTCCGGGCCAATAGCGAGGACGGACCTGACGCCGGCGAAGAAGGCCTCTGCACCCACTATCAGTCCGGCGGCAACGGCGACGGGCTTGAGGTCGGCCGGCTGGCGGGCAAGGTCCATGGCCGCGACCAGCGCGATCGCGGCCTGCCCCCATTTCGCGACCTCTTTCAGGGACTGATCCGGCACGGCGGCCCAGGATGCGGAAATCGCCAGGTAGCCAAAAAAGAGTCCGGCGACGATCAGCAGACGGGACAGATGTAGCGGCCCCGGTCGCCGAAAGGCGATCATCCAGAACAACGCCAGCAGAGCAAGCGGTTCAGTGATACCGACCCTGAATCCCGCGATTGATCCCTCCAGCAGCGACCGCAACGGAACGGCGGCCACCAGCAGCGCCAGCCCGATTCCCGGGTGGGGGCGGGGGACGACCTTGCCCGCGATTAGCGCCAAGATCCCGGCCCCGGCCGCCGCCGCCGCCAATGGGACCATTCCCTGTCGGGGGAGTGAGACGACCCACCAGGCGAGAGCAATGGCAGCCGCTATGGCCAGCACCGGGCTCAGCGGTCCACCGGATTCCGCGATCCTTGTCCAGGACCGCCGTGAAAATCTATTCACCGTTTCGGAGGTCTTCTAACAAAGATGACTCCATGCCGCATTCTCAATCCTTCCAAAGGTTGAACCCGGGCATCTTGTTACGGCCGGTCTCCTAACCAAACAGCCTTACCCTCGTTCAAAATTCAGTTGGTCCGTCCACACCATTCGCGTGACACATCGCATATTGTGGCACCGACAGGCGGGCGGCAAGCGGCTCTGAACGGAGGCGGCCGGTGACTTTCAGTTATTTCCTCGGGCTCGGTTCTAATCTCGGCGATCGATTGCAGCAGCTTGTCTCCGCGCTGGCCGCGCTGGCCGCGGACACCGAACCGATCGCGATTTCTTCTATTTACGAGACGGAGCCTGTGGGAGGTCCAGAACAGGCTGATTATCTCAATCTGGTGTGTGCGCTGCAGGCCGAAAAAAAGCCGCTGGAGATGCTGCAATTTTCTAAGGCGATCGAGTCGGACATGGGCCGAGAAACCGGCGAGCGTTGGGGACCGAGACCGATAGACATCGACATTCTCACGGCCGGATTGCTCAGGTTGGATACGCCCGATCTGGAAATCCCTCATCCGCGACTGGGGGAGCGGCTTTTTGTGTGCCTGCCGCTCGCGGAACTTCAACCTGATTTCAAGGCCCCCGGAATGGCGATGACGGTTTCGCAACTGGCGGCCCGGTTGAAGGATTCTGCAGCGGTCAACGTCTGGCGATCGCGCGAGGATTTTCTCCAGGACTTGCCGGAAGGGGTCTGGGCCGGAAATCCTTGAGGCTGATCGGCTATCGGCGGCATAATCGCTGCACATGAATTACGAAGAAGCGCTCAAGTACATCTACAGCTTCGCCGACCTAGAGCGGGGCGTCGGATTTTCGGGTCGCTCACCGGCTAGATATCGGTTTCAACGAGTCGAACATCTAATGGACGAGCTGGGAAATCCGCACCGCCGGCTTAGATTTGCGCATGTGGCCGGCAGCAATGGGAAGGGCTCGACCGCGGCGATGCTGGGCTCAATCGCAGCCGCCGCCGGAATGCGAGTGGGTCTCTATACGCAGCCTCATCTCCACACATTTCGGGAACGAATCATGGTGGATTCACGGCCGATATCCCCGGGAGATTTCGCTTCGTTGATGGATCTCGTAGGCGGCGCCGTATCGAGATGCGTTGACCGGTATCCCGAGGAAGGCGACCCAACCACGTTTGAGATCGCGACAGTAGCGGCGTTCGAACACTTCGCGGAAGCTGGAGTCGATCTTGCCGTGATCGAGGTGGGACTGGGCGGGACCTGGGACGCGACCAACGTGATCGACCCGGCAGTGAGCATCATCACTTCGCTGTCGCTAGAGCATCGGGCCATTCTCGGAGACACGCTGGGTGAGATCGCGGGCGAAAAGGCTGGAATTATCAAGCCGGGCCGCCCGGTGGTAACCATTCCCCAGCCGCCGGACGCCATGAATGTGATCGAGCGACGAGCCCGCGAACTGGGAGCTCCCCTGCGGACCGTCGGACCCGGCTCAGAGCTCTGTCTGGATGCCGATAACGGTATTGAATGGTCCGACGGGTGCCCGCTGCTGGACTGTCGCCTGCGGATGGCGGACGAGAGCTACGAAATGAGATTGCCGCTGTTGGGCGATCACCAACTTCTCAATGCGGCGGCGGCGGTGGGCGCGGCGAGAGAACTTGCCCGGTCGGGCTGGGACATCAAGGTTGAACACATTGTTCAAGGGCTAAAAGATACGGCCTGGCCGGCCCGATTTGAGACGCTTCGGCAGAGGCCGTTACTCGTGGTCGACGGAGCTCATACGCCCGATGCCTGCCTGCGTGTTAGGGATGCCCTGGTCAACATGGGCGCTGGCGATATTCACCTGGTGTACGGCGCCGGCGTGGACAAGGATGCGCTTTCAATGCTGCTGGTTTTCGCCCCGATGGTGGCTGGCGTTTACCTGTGCGCCTCGGATCATCCCCGGGCAGCCCCGGCGTCGGCTCTCCTGGAAACCGCGGCCGGCATTGACGTTCCCGCCCGGGAATTCGACTCGGTGCATGAGGCGCTGGCAGCGGCGGAATCAAGGGCGGGGCACGACGAGACGATATTGGTGACCGGAAGCATTTTCGTGGCGGCCGAGGCCCGCGAAGCAAAGGGACTGGCCGGTGAGATCGACCCGCCAATTTTATCCAGGAAGACACCCGCCCGATGAAGCACGGGCTGGAAGTTGAACGGCAGATCAGAAGAGCTATCGAAGAGGGTGAATTTGCCGATCTTGCAGGTGCGGGCGAACCACTCAACCTGGACCAGAACGCCTTCGAAGACCCGACCCGGCGAATGGCGTTTCACGTGATGAAACTGGGCGAGGTCATGCCCGATTGGGTTCAACTCGGTAACGAAATCGAGTCCGCCAACGATGCCATACACGTGGACATTGAGAGGCACAAGCGAAATATGCGCCAGGCGCGTGATCGAATACTGAATGATCCCGGCATGGATCTGCGGCATCAGTTGGCCGCCGTGTATCGGAAGCACTGCTCGCCCCGAAGGAAGATTCGAGCTCGCCTGATCCAGTTGCGGCAGAAGAGCGAGCGCTTCAATTGGCTCGCCCCGGATTCGGCCGGTCGGGTCGCGATCCAGGTCGAGCCCGAGATGCGCGGAGTCGATCGCGCGTGGCCCTGGCCGGCGCCGCGGGAATAGCGTGAGCCCGGTTGTACCGCTGCCGTCGGCCGGTCGCCTGAAACGCCGGTTCAAATCCCTGGTCGCTGCCGTCGCAAACCCCGGCGTCGGGATGTTGGCCGGGATGGTTGGCAACGCGGCTCGGGTGCCAGAGCGATCGTTCTGGCCGTTCGAACAAGACCCCGACTCCATACTCCTAGTTCGATTCGATGTACTCGGCGACACGGCGATGTCGTTGCCGTTGGCGTTCGATTTGAAGGAAAGATTTCCCGGCGCCTCGGTTGTGTTCGCCACCACCCCGGCATCCGCTCCGCTGGTGAAGTTGTGCCCCTTCGTGGACGATGTGCTGGTGGTGGACGCTCCATCGCTGACGCACCTCCAGAGTGGGTGGCGGCCGTCACGCTGGCAAACCGCTCTTCAGTTCGTGACCGCCTTACGCCGGCAGGGTTTCGATCTGGCGATCTCGCTTTACGGGCCGCTTTCCGGACCGATTGTCGGTTTGAGCGGGGCCCGCTGGCGCGTCGGATTCGATGGCGAAGCGGCACCCGGAAATTTCGATTTCGCTTTTCCGGGAGGCCGGGGGCCTGGTACGCGACACGAAATTGATTGGGTGCGGCAACTTGGCGGCCGTCCCGGAGGCGACCTGCCGTCTAATCTCATCTTCCCGGGTCGGGCGGAGCGGGACTGGATGCGACGGGAATTGGCGCCGGTGGGGTCGCGCCGTCGAGTCGTGATCCATCCCGGAGCGCGCACCGGCTCGGCCAAGCTCTGGCCCGAACGGCACTGGCGAGAATTGATCGATTCGCTCGCCGGAGACGATTCGGTGGAGGTCGTTGTCACCGGTGGCTCCAGTGAACCCGCCGCCGGGTCTCGACTGCTCGCCGGGCACGGTGAACCCCACCAAAACGTCTCGGGGAGGACATCCATTCCTCAGCTCGCGGCACTGCTGGAGACGGCCGACCTGACCGTCTCCGCTGACAGCGGCCCGCTCCACCTGGCCGCCTTGCTCGGAAGGCCGGCGCTGGGAATCTACGGGCCCACCGATCCCGGTTTGAGCGGTCCGTTCGGCCCCCTGGCGCGGACCATCGTCACCGATCTGCCCTGCCACCCTTGCTACGACCTGCGAGCCCCGGCGATCTGCCCCTTCGGAGACGCCCTGTGTATGGAATGGATCACGCCCTCCCAGGTGCTCCGGGAGATCGCGGCGACGCTGGATTCAGAGGATTCGGATTGACTCCCATGGACGGCCAAAAAAGACCCGTGCAGGTCACGGTGATGGGAATTCCCATTGCGCCGGTGCGCATGGGTGAGGCAGCGGCGTGGGTCGCCGCCTGGGTTCAGTCGCGGGCCGGAAAAGCGGTGTTCACGGTGAACCCTGAGATTGTCATGCTCGCCGGGCGAGATGACGAATTCGCCAGGATTCTCCGCGACTCCGACCTCAACCTGGCCGACGGCATCGGAGTAGTGCTCGCTGCCGGGCTGGCCGGAGTGCCAATCCCGGAAAGGGTCGCCGGGGCGGATCTTGTCGAGCACCTCGGCCAAATCGGCGGGTCGCTCGGCTGGAGCATATTTTTCCTGGGCGGGCGTGAATGTGTGGCCTGCCGGGCGGGCGAGGCCCTGGTGCAACGCCATCCCAGCCTGCGGGTCGCCGGTTGGTCAGAAGCCGATTCCGGCGAGGCCGCCGACGACGAGACAATCGCGGCCATCAACGCCGTCAATACGGATCTCCTGCTGGTGGCGTTCGGCGCTCCAGGTCAGGAACGTTGGATCGCGCGCAACTTGAAGAGTCTCAATGTCGGCGTCGCCATCGGTGTGGGGGGAACCTTCGACTTCCTGGCCGGTGACGTCCCCCGGGCCCCAGCCCGGATGCGGGCGGTCGGGCTGGAATGGCTGTATCGCCTGTTAGTTCAACCCTCGCGGTGGCGCCGGATGCTGGCGCTGCCTGCGTTCGCCGCGGCGGCGGTGCGTTGGGCTCTCGCTGGGCGGCGCTAGATCTCCGACGGTCAGCCTCGGAAAATATGGGCCGCATCATCCTTGAGCAGCACCCTTCGCGCGCAAAGATCCCGGTAAAAGCAATCCCGCGACGACAGCAAAAGCGGGCGCCAGGGCCAACAATGACATGGCTGTTCCGAGCCCGAGCACATCCGCGAGCACACCGGTCAGCACCTGGCCTGCGGCCTGGGAAAAGAATGTGAAACCCAGCGCCAGGCCGGATGCCGCTCCCAGGAGGCGAGGCATGTACTCCTGCACGGCCATCACCGTCGGCGTCTGCGAAGCGCCGAGCGTCAGACCGGCGACGACAGTGGCGATGAGGATCGGGACGGAACCGGGCTGCGAGGCCACCAGCAGCACGAACGGAGTTGCCGCGAGCAGTGTCACCACCACAACGACTTTCTTGCCGATTCGATCCGCGAGATATCCACCCAGAAATGTGCCGAAGGCGACGCCGCCGAGGAAAAACGAGAGCGCCAATCCGGCCGCCTCGACCGGCAGTCCCGCCGCCACGTAGAACTGGGGTATGAACACCGTGAGCCCACCGAAAGCCAGGCCCCGCAGCAACATCACCGCCACCAGCGCCGACACACCGAACATCAGGCCGCCGTTGCGAGTAGCGCCCGGGTTCGTGAGAGGTCGCGACGGAATCACCTCTGCGGCGGGCCGCTCCAAATGCCGGGTGAGATACAGAAACAGCGTCGCTGACAATGCCGCCGGAGCGATCAAAATCAGGGCGTAGTCCAGCCCCATTGCTTTGAGGGCGATGGCGGAAATCACCGGGCTCACCGCGAATCCGGCATTGCCGCCAATGAAGAAAGCGCCCATCGCAGTGCCTTTTCGCCGGCGCGCCGAACGGCTGGCAATTCCAATGGACAGCGGGTGGTACATGCCCGAGCCCAGAGCGGCCACGGCCAGCAATAACAGCAGCGACGGAAAATTCCAGGCCTGCGAGACCAGGGCGATGAACGTCCCGTGCAGCATGATGCCGGCGGCAATCAGGCATCGAGGGCCGATACGGTCGCCGAGATAACCGAAGATCGGTTGGGAGACGCCGTTGACCGCCATATAAAGGGCCGCGGCCAGGCCAACGTTGGTGTACGTCAGTCCCAGCGTGATGACCAGGATCGGATACATCATCGCCGTCACCTGGCCGGTGTAATCCACCACAAAATGACTGGCGACGACCGCAAGGAGAGATTTGTTCTTCATGGTGTCGCGACGGGCATCTTAATTGATTGGCGGCACAGCGCGGCTTCACCGGTGGGACTGGCAAGGTTCACTCAATTACACTGTGTGGCAAGCAACTAGGCACGCGACCAAATCTGTCCAGCTCGATCCTTGGGCACCCCGCTTCCACGAGCTTGAAAGAGGTAACCCACTGATGACATCAGAGCAAAAATGGGTCTATATGTTTTCCGAGGGCACCGAATCCATGCGCAACCTCCTGGGAGGAAAAGGCGCCGGGTCGGCCGAAATGACCCGAGCGGGCATGCCGGTCCCGCCGGGGTTCACCATCACCACCGAAGCCTGCCTTGAGTATTTCCGGATACCGGGCAATCTGCCCGAGGAACTCGCCGACGAACTCACCGCCGAGATCGAAAAAGACACAACTGGCGATTTCCCCCGCGCACTGGCCGACCGAATCCAGGATGCCCTATCAAAACGGCAGGGCGACTTCCCGCCCGGCATGGCCGACCAACTGCGGACGGCGATGGCGTCCATCGAAGCGGAAAAGGGCGCAAAGTTCGGCGACCCGGAAAATCCGTTGCTCGTGTCCGTGCGCTCCGGCGCCCGCTCGTCCATGCCCGGCATGATGGACACCGTGCTGAACCTCGGCTTGAACGCCACCACCTTGCAGGGAGTGATTAAACGCTCCGGCGACGAGCGCTTCGGCTGGGATTCCTACCGCCGCTTCGTGCAGGGCTATGGATCGATCGTGCTCGGTTTGGAGAGCCCAGAATTCGAAGGGATCATCACCTCCCAGAAAGCCACCCTGGGCAAAGACGACGACACCGACCTGTCCGCCGACGACTGGAAGCTCGTGGTCGATAAGTTCAAATCGCTGATCAAGAGCAAGACCGGTCACGACTTCCCCGAGGAGCCCCAGGAGCAGCTGGACGGCGCGATTCGCGCGGTGTTCGGTTCCTGGTTCGGCCAGCGGGCGGTCGACTACCGCAACTTCCACAGCCTAGGGCACGACTGGGGAACCGCCGTCAACGTGCAGACCATGGTGTTCGGCAACATGGGCGACACCTCGGGAACCGGCGTCGCCTTCACGCGCGACGCCGTCACCGGCGAAAAGATTCTGTACGGCGAGTACCTGCTCAACGCCCAGGGCGAGGATGTCGTCGCCGGCGTCCGCACTCCTGAGAAGATCGCCACCTTGCAAGAGCGCATGCCAGAGATTTACCAACAGTTCCAGGCCTACGCCGACAAGCTCGAGCTGCACTACCGCGAGATGCAGGACCTGGAATTTACGATTGAAGACAGCGAGCTCTACATGCTGCAGACGCGCGCCGGTAAGCGCAGTCCCCGGGCGGCCGTAAAAATCGCCGTCGATATGGTGGATGAAGGTCTGATCGACCAGGTGACGGCGTTGCAGCGGGTGGAACCCGAGCAGGTGGACGCCCACCTGCATCCGCAGATCGACCCGGCCGCGGACATCGTGCCCATCGCGACCGGACTCAACGCGTCACCCGGCGCCGCCGTGGGCATAGCCATCTTCGACGCCGATGAAGCCGATCGCCGCGGGCGCGACGGCGAAGACGTGATCCTCGTCAGACCCGAAACCTCACCCGACGACTTCCACGGGATGGCCGTCGCACAGGCCATCCTGACCGCGCGTGGCGGCGCCACCAGCCATGCCGCCATCGTCGCCCGGCAGCTGGGTCTGCCCGCCGTGGTGGGATCGGAAGAGATAAACATCGACCTCGAATCCCATAGTTTTGAAGCTGGCGGCGTGACCATCGCCGAAGGCGACCTGATCACCGTGGATGGGACGTCCGGCAACGTCATCCGCGGCGAGGCGCCGCTGGTCGCCGGTGAGATAACCCTCGAACTGGAACGCCTGCTGGGCTGGGCCGATAAGCAACGTCGCCTGATGGTCTGGGCCAACGCCGACACCCCGGAGGAAGCCGAACTGGCCCGCAGCTATGGGGCCCAGGGAATCGGTCTCTGCCGCACCGAGCACATGTTCCGCGAAGGCGACCGCCTGCCGATCGTTCAGGAAATGATCCTCGCCGATGGCCCCGAAGAGCGGATACCGTCCCTGGATCGCCTGCTGCCCATTCAGCGGGCCGACTTCTACGGCATCTTCAAGGCCATGGAGGGCCTGCCGGTCGTCATCCGGCTGCTCGACCCGCCCCTCCACGAGTTCCTGCACAGCGTCAACGAACTCAGCGCCGAATTGGACGAATTGGAAGCCGCCGGCGACACCGAAGCGCTCGCTCGCGCCCGGCAGATGCTCAGCCGCGCCGAGGATTTGTACGAAGTCAATCCCATGCTGGGCCTGCGCGGTTGCCGGCTGGGAATCATGATGCCCGACGTATATCGCATGCAGGTGCGCGCCATCGTCGAAGCCGCCATCCAATTGAAGCAGGAAGGCGTGGCCGCCAAGCCCGAGATCATGATTCCGCTGGTCGGCCATATCAACGAGTTGCGAGCAGTCGAGGCCGAGCTTCGTGAGGTCGCCAACGCAGTCCAGGAAGAGAAGGGCGTCGAGGTTGATTTCAAGTTCGGCACGATGGTAGAAGTGCCGCGCGCCTGCCTGACCGCCGGCGAGATCGCCGAAATCGCCGAGTTCTTCAGCTTTGGCACCAACGACCTCACCCAGACCACCTACGGCATCAGCCGCGACGACGCCGAGGGCAAATTCCTGCTCGAATACGTGGAAAAAGGCATCCTGCCGGACAACCCGTTCCAGGTTCTGGACACCAAAGGTGTCGGGCACTTGATGGAGATCGCCGTAGCCAGGGGCAAAGCGGCCGCGGCTACGCTCAAGAAAAAGCTGGAAATCGGCATCTGCGGTGAGCACGGCGGCGATCCGGCATCCATTGAGTTCTGCCACGGCCTCGGGCTGGATTACGTGAGCTGTTCCCCATACCGGGTGCCGGTGGCAAGGCACGCCGCCGCGCAGGCGGCGATTGAACTGCAAGTGACCCGCGACGTTTAACAGCGTCGATCGCCGACGTGGAACCCACCCAACGGGTTACATACAATTGAGCGACCAGGTTCGTAAGCGCCGCCAGGATTAGATCGAATTGTCGAATACCGTCGAGGCCATTAAGGAGCGACTCACCGCCGCCGAGGTGATCGGCCGCCGGGTGCAGCTCCGCCCGTCCGGACGAAATCTGCGCGGGTTGTGCTGCTTCCACGCGGAAAAGACGCCCTCGTTCTTTGTTTTTCCCGAGTCCAACACCTACAAATGTTTCGGCTGCAATGAGGGCGGCGACATTTTTACCTTCGTGATGAAGACGGAGAATCTGGATTTTCGCGACGTGCTCCGTCAGCTAGCCGAAGAGGCCGGCGTTCCTCTGACCGAGGGGCCGCAGCAAAGCGAACGAGCGGCTGCCCGCAAGGCTCATATCAGCGCCAATAGCGCCGCCGCCGGGTTTTTCCGCAAGCAGCTCCAAGAGGCGCCGGCCGCTCAATTCGTGCGCGACTACGCGGCGGAGCGGAGGCTGGATGACCGCATGCTGGAGCAATTTCAGATTGGATTCGCCCCTGATTCCTGGGACGCGCTCCGCACCTACATGCATGAACTGGGGTACGACGACGATGCCCTGAGCAGCGCCGGCCTTGCCCGCAGCAGCGAGCGCGGAGTCTACGACGTATTCCGAAATCGGCTGATGTTTCCGATTTTCGACCGGCGCAGCGACATAGTCGGGTTTGGCGGCCGCGCCCTGGGGGACGATCCCGCCAAATACATGAACACCCCGCAGACGGCGGCGTTTGATAAAGGCGGGGTCCTGTACGGCCTGAACCTGGCTACGGAATCCATCAGGAAAGCCGGGTCGGCCGTGATCGTCGAAGGCTATATGGATGTGATCGCCGCCCATCAACACGGATCCAATAATGTGGTGGCGGCGATGGGCACGGCGATAACTCCGACCCAGGTTCGTCTCCTGCGTGGGATGGCCAAGCGACTTGTCCTCGCTCTGGATGCGGATACCGCGGGCGCGGCTGCAACGCGGCGTAGCCTGGAAATGGTCAGAGACGCCAGTGGCCGCGAACAGAAGGAAAGGACCGGGCTCGAATCATTGGTCCAGCACGAAGACCGGCTAGAGGCTGAGATATTCGTGGCCACGTTACCGGTGGGGAAAGATCCCGACGACGTGATTCGAGAGGATCCGGCGATCTGGGAGGCGCTGATCGAGAAGGCGACACCGCTCGCCGATTACCTCTTTGTTGCGATTACCGGCAATCTCGATTTTTCGAGCTTCTCGGCCACGGCCGCAGCCTTGAACCAGGCGATTCCCATCGTCCGTGAAATATCGCAGCCTGCGGTCCACTCACAATACGTGGACCGATTGGCGGCAGCGCTCCGGATCCCGAAAGAGGAGGTCGATCGACAGGTGCGAAATTGGCGGCCGCGTCCGCGACTCGCGCCGTCCAACCGGGGCGGTGACTCGTCTGAACATCAACCCGATGACTATCTCCTGGCTCTGGGAATGACCAACCTGAAATATTTCCGAATGATCACCAATCTAGTCCACGCTGACGACTATTCCAGTAGTGAAAATCGTCTACTGGCCGAATCTTTTACTAAGCTAGCCATGGTGAATGGCGGCTCTGGCGATGAATCATTGCGAGAGCGGCTTGATGAATCCTTGCGCGAACGTTTTGACGCGATCGATAGATTCCGGCTGACGTTACCTTCATCTGAAGGCGAGGAACTGTTTGGCGACATGCAGCGGGTGGCGCTGCGCTTGCGGCGCAACGGGCTGCGGGCCGAAAATCGCCAGCTACAAATAATCCAGGCGGATGGTGAGACAATGCGCGATAATGTGCCACTGGCCGAGCGTCAACGGCAGGTCCTGGCCGAAATACGAGAAATCGCAAAGGCCCTGCGCTAAATTAGCCGGTTTAAACTCTAGGCGATCCGCACCGGTACCGATCGCCCCACAATTGGAGACACTGAGTAGTTGATACCTGAACCTGAAGCAGATACTCGCGCCAATGCCGCCGAATTGACAACTGAGATGGAAACGCTCGTTGCCAAAGGCAAGGAGCAGGGCTACATAACCTATGACGACGTACTGGACGTCTTCCCGGAGGCGGAGGACCAGCTAGATCAAATCGACGTCCTCTACCAGCGCCTGATGACTGAGGGTGTGGAAGTTGTCGCCGAGGCGAAGGACGACGAGCGCGACGAGGCGGAGAAGGATCAGCACAAGCAGGACGAAGAACACCGCCTGCGGAACCTTCGCATTCCGAGCGCGGTAGCTGCCGCCGAGGAAGCGCTGGCAACCGGCGCCCTCGACGACCCGGTGCGCATGTACCTACGCGAAATTGGCCGGGTAAATCTACTCACCGCCGCCGAAGAAGTCGATCTTGCCAAGAAGATGGAAGCGGGCAGCATGGCCGCCCGCGAGCGTCTGATCCAGGCCAATCTCCGCCTGGTCGTCAGCGTCGCCAAGAAGTACATCGGACGCGGGATGTCTCTGCTGGATCTCATCCAGGAGGGCAACATTGGCCTGATCCGTGCGGTGGAGAAGTTTGACTATCGCCGCGGGTACAAGTTCAGCACTTACGCCACCTGGTGGATCCGGCAGGCCATCACCCGGTCCATCGCCGACCAGGCGCGTACCATCCGCATCCCGGTTCACATGGTCGAGACCATTAACAAACTAGTGCGCGTTTCCCGACGGCTATTGCAGGAAAAGGGACGCGAACCGACTTCCGAAGAGATCGCCAAGGAAATGGGCATCACCGCCGAGAAGGTGCGGGAGATTATCAAGGTTTCCCAGCAGCCGGTCTCCCTGGAAACACCGATTGGTGAGGAAGAAGACAGCCATCTCGGCGACTTCATCGAGGATCAGTCGGCGATGGCGCCGGCCGACGCGGCCTCCCACCAGATGTTGAAGGAAGCGGTCGGCGCGGTTCTCAACACCCTTACCGACCGAGAGCAGAAGGTCCTGAAGCTGCGGTTTGGCCTTGACGACGGGCGCACGCGCACGCTCGAGGAGGTCGGCCGAGAATTCGACGTCACCAGGGAGCGTATCCGCCAGATCGAGGCGAAAGCGCTCCGAAAACTCCGGCATCCCCGGAGGGCACAGACGCTCAAGGACTATCTGGATTTATAACCGGAAACCTCCGTTCAGCTTCGCGGATGACCTCCCGGGCGGCGGACGGTTGAAACGTTGATTTCGATCTGGCGTTTGCGGCCCGGCCGGTCGCATGTTGATAATTGAGTGACTTCCCGTTCTTAAAATTGGCTCTGAGATTCATGGCAATCCAAAATTTCCGTACCGATCACGGCAAGCTATTCTGAGTTGGTCAACTGACTTCAGTCGCCGATTTCAGTAAAGTTTTGCGTACGCGAGGTTGACCATCGCCGGTCATCGCCGAAAAAGTTCGCATCGGCCCCACCGGCGGCACCTTTAGAGTTCCAGTGACAGTCGGAACGCAAGTTGCTGACAAATACGCCCGGTCATCGGGAACCGACATCGGCGGCAGGTAGTTCTCGGGTCCGATCGGGCACTCCCATCATCGCCGGGGATTAACCCCACACGTCAGAGAGAAATACGACTGACTAATTCGTCTATGAAGAAGAGCCTCCGCCCTCAGAACAAATCGACCCCGGCAAACCGGAATATCAGCCCTGTAGCTGACCGCGGTCTGAAACACGCGATGCGCGTCAGAGATGCCTGTGGGGTCGGAGTGGTCGCGGATATCAGGGGACGCCGGTCCCACGAAATCATCCTGAACGGATTAACGGTTCTGGTAAATCTCGACCATCGCGGAGCGCGAGGCGCGGACCCGGACACCGCCGACGGTTCCGGCATCCTCATTCAGATGCCCGACGAGCACCTCCGCGCCCGTTGCGATGAAATGGGAATGGCGTTGCCCGATCCCGGGCGGTTCGGGGTCGGCATGACGTTCCTGCCGCGGGACGAAGAACTCCGTGATCGCTGCGTCGAGATAATCGAAAAGGTCGTCGCCGGCGAGGGTCAGGAGTTCCTCGGCTGGCGGGACGTGCCGGTGAACAGTAACGCTGTCGGCCCGGTGGCCAGATCGCGCCAGCCGGCGATACGGCAGTTCTTCGTAGGATTCGCCGGCTTCGAATTCGAAGACCAGGCGTTCGATCATCATCTGTACCTGATTCGCAAATCCATCGAACGCGCCGTGATCGCCCTGAACGCCATGACGGAGGAGTTCTACGTCTGCTCTCTGTCGGCCCGGATGATCGTGTACAAGGGGATGATCGCCTGCGAGGAACTGTCTTCGTTCTTCGAGGACCTGCGCGACGAGAGCATGGTCACCGCATTCGCGATGGTGCACTCACGATTTAGCACAAACACCCTCGGTGAGTGGAAGCTGGCCCATCCCTACCGGCACGTAGTCCACAACGGCGAGATCAACACCCTGCGCGGCAACATCAACTGGATGCACGCGCGCGAAGCGATGTTCTCCTCCCCGGTCTTCGGCGATGATATTGCGAAGATATTGCCAATCATCACTCCGGACGCCAGCGACACCGCCGGTTTCGACAACGCCCTGGAACTGCTGCTGCAAACGGGACGCTCGCTGCCCCATGCCCTGATGATGATGATTCCCGAGGCCTGGGAACGGAATACCGAGATGTCCCGGGACAAGCGGGATTTCTACGAGTATCACGCCGCCCTCATGGAGCCGTGGGACGGTCCGGCGTTGATCGCCGCCACCGACGGCACCCGCGTCGCCGCCATCCTCGACCGCAACGGGCTGCGGCCATTCCGCTACACCGTCACAAAAGACGATCTGCTGGTGATGGGGTCCGAGACCGGGGTGCTCGACATCCCGCCGGAACGGGTGGCGTACAAAGGCCGCTTGAGCCCGGGCCGGATGTTCCTGCTCGACCCCTCTCAGGGCCGAATAATCGACGATGAGGAATTGAAGAGCGATCTGGCCGAGCGTAGGCCATATGGCGAGTGGCTGAATGACAACAAGGTCGACCTGGCCGAACTCCCCGAGCCGGACGGCTTTTATCAAGGCGACCCTGACACCGCTCACGACCGGCAGCTTGCGTTCGGCTACTCGGTGGAGGATTTGAACATTCTCATCCGGCCGATGGCGACCGCCGGCCAGGAGCCGGTCGGGTCCATGGGCAATGACACGCCTCTCGCGGCCCTCTCCGAGCAGTCGCCCCTGCTTTTCAACTACTTCAAGCAGCTTTTCGCCCAGGTGAGCAACCCGCCGATCGACGCCATCCGCGAAGAGCTGGTCACCGCGTCCGAGACCTACATCGGCTCCGAACAGAACCTATTCGATGAATCGCCCGAGCATTGCCGCCAGCTCCGGTTGCCTCAGCCGATCCTGACCAATCGTGAAATCGCGCAGGTGAAGCGGCTGGATCAGGCCGGGTTGAAGGCTCGCACTCTGTCGATCGTGTTCGAGCGAGCCGCGGGTCGAAACGGATTCCAGGACGCCATGGACCGGCTCGTCCGGGAGGCGTCACAGGCGGTTGAAGACGGTTGCACGATCCTGGTGCTCAGCGACCGTGCCGTCGACGCCGACCACGTCCCGATTCCCAGCCTGCTCGCGGTGTCCGGCGTCCATCATCACTTGATCCGTGCCGGTGAGCGCATGCGCGTCGGTATTACCCTGGAAACAGGAGAGCCGCGCGAGGTTCACCACTTTGCCGTCCTGCTCGGCTACGGGGCGGGCGCCATCAATCCGTACCTGGCGCTGGAGACGGTGGAGGGCCTCTGCCGGGATGGCACCTTGAATGGAATAGATGCTGACGCGGCCAAGGCCGGCTACATAAAGGCGTCCCAGAAGGGCGTGGTCAAGGCCATGTCCAAGATGGGCATTTCCACCTTCCAGAGCTATCGCGGGGCCCAGATATTCGAGGCCATCGGACTGGACCACGCGTTCGTCGACCGCTATTTCACCTGGACTCCCTCACGGCTGTCCGGGGTGGGAATGGACGTACTGGCGGATGAGGCCCTTAGCCGTCATCGGCGCGGATATCCGGAGCGGCGCATCCGCTCGTCCGACATCCTTCCCATGGGCGGTCAATACCAGTGGGTGCGCGGGCAGGAATTGCACAAGTACAGTCCCGATGCCATCGCGATGTTGCAGCAGGCCGCTCGCGATCGCGACATGGATCTCTACCGCGAATTCGCCGAACTGAACGACAGCGAAGGGCAGGAGCTGTCCACAATCCGGGGGCTGCTGGGCCTACGCCAACCGGATCAACCGATTCCGTTGGAAGAAGTCGAGCCGGCCAGCGAAATTGTGAAAAGATTCTCAACCGGCGCGATCTCGCTGGGCGCGATCGGCAAGGAGGCTCACGAGACCCTCGCCATCGCCATGAATCGCATCTCCGGTCGCAGCAACTCCGGCGAAGGCGGCGAAGATTACCGCCGCTACAAGCCCGACGAAAACGGCGATAGCCGCACCAGCGCGATCAAGCAGGTCGCGTCAGGACGTTTCGGGGTCACCACCAATTACCTCGTCAACGCCACCGACCTGCAAATAAAAATGGCCCAGGGTGCCAAGCCCGGCGAAGGCGGGCAGCTGCCCGGCTGGAAGGTCGAGGAATACGTCGGCTGGATCAGGCACACCACGCCCGGAGTCGAACTGATTTCGCCGCCGCCCCACCATGACATCTATTCCATCGAGGATCTTGCCCAGCTCATCCACGACCTGAAAAACGTCAACCCGGAGGCCCGGATTCACGTCAAGCTGGTGGCCGAAGTCGGGGTCGGCACCATAGCCGCCGGCGTCGCCAAAGGGCATGGTGACGTCGTGCTCATCAGCGGCGACAGCGGCGGCACCGGAGCTTCGCCGCTGAGTTCTATCAAGCACGCCGGAATTCCCTGGGAATTGGGTCTCGCCGAGACTCACCGGGTACTGGTTGAGAACGACCTGCGGGGACGAATCGTCGTCCAAACCGACGGTCAATTGAAGACCGGCCGCGACGTGGCGGTTGCCTGCCTGCTCGGGGCGGAAGAATTCGGCTTCGCGACCGGTCCGCTGATCACCCTTGGCTGCATCATGCTGCGCAATTGCCACCTGAACACCTGCTCCGTGGGCATCGCCACTCAGGACCCGGAACTGCGCAAGCGCTTCACCGGCACACCCGACGCCGTCATCAACTACTTTTTCATGATCGCCGAGCATCTGCGAGAGATCATGGCCGAGCTGGGCGTACGTACGATCGCCGAAATGGTGGGACGGATCGATTTGCTGGACGCCGGCCGGGCGATCGACCACTGGAAGGCATCGGGACTCGATTTTTCATACTTCGTCCAGCCAATCGATGCACCGCCCGAATTCGCCAGGCATCGCACCCAGGCCCAGGACCACGGGCTGGACAAGGCGCTTGACCGCAAGCTGATCGAGCTGGCGCAGCCGGCGCTCGAGCACCGGCAATTGGTGGAGATCGATCTGCCGATCCGAAACTCCAACCGAACCGTCGGCACTATGTTGAGCGGCGAAATCGCGAAGCGATTCGGAGAGGACGGACTCCCAGAAGGCACGATTCGATGCCGGTTCCGCGGGTCCACCGGCCAGTCCTTCGGGGCCTTTCTCGCACGGGGCATAGACATGCGGGTAGAGGGCGACGCCAACGACTATTTTGGCAAGGGCATGTCCGGAGGCCGCATCGTGTTGGTTCCGGCGGCTGAGGCCACGTTTGTCCCGGAGCAGAACGTGATCGCCGGCAACGTGATTCTTTACGGCGCCACCGGTGGAAAATTGTTCATCCGGGGTCGGGTCGGCGAGCGATTCTGCGTTCGCAACAGCGGAGCCCAAACCGTCGTAGAGGGCGTGGCCGACCACGCCTGTGAATACATGACGGAAGGAGTGGCGGTGATCATCGGCCCTACCGGCCGCAACTTCGCCGCCGGCATGAGCGGAGGCACCGCTTACGTGTGGGGTCGGGACGGGACTTTCTCGAGCCGCTGCAACCTCGAGATGGTCGATCTGGAAGATGTGACCGACCCCGAAAATATCGAACATCTACGGGCCCTTATTGAAGAGCACCACGAGCTCACCGGCAGCACCGTCGCCGCTACGATCCTCGACGACTGGGAGACCTGCCTCACCCAATTCGTCAAGGTCATGCCCCGCGACTACAAGCGGGTAATGGCCGAACGGGCCGCGCGCACCGAGGAAGAAGAAACTCGGGCGATGGAGTTGATCTACAACGGGTAAGACAGGCGGATTCCTCGAATTCGAGCGCCGGCTCCCGGAACAGCGGGAAGCGCGCGAGCGAGTATCGGATTGGAAAGAGATTTACGCGCCCTGGCCGGAGGCCGACATCCAGGCCCAGGGGGCCCGCTGCATGTCGTGCGGAGTGCCGTTTTGCCACGTTGGCTGTCCGCTTGGGAATCTGATCCCCGAGTTCAACAACCTCGTTTACACCGGCCAGTGGCAAAAGGCCCTCAAGACTTTGCTCGCCACCAATAATTTCCCCGAGTTCACCGGCCGGCTCTGCCCCGCACCCTGCGAAGCCTCTTGCACCCTGGCGATCAACATGGACCCGGTCACGATCGAGAGCATCGAAAAGGCGATTGTCGAGCGCGGCTTCGAGGAAGGCTGGATAGTCCCGGAGCCGCCTCTCGAGCGATCTGGCAAACGGGTCGCGGTGGTGGGTTCCGGTCCGGCCGGCCTGGCCGCCGCCCAGCAGTTGAATCGCGCCGGACACCTGGTGACCGTCTTCGAACGGGCCGACTATATCGGCGGGCTGCTGGTTCTGGGTATCCCCGAATTCAAACTGGAAAAACGCATCGTGGATCGCCGCGTGAACCTAATGCGGGAGGAAGGGATAGAGTTTCGAACCGGCGTGAACGTCGGGCCGCACCTTCCCGTCGAGGAGCTGCAACGCGACTACGACGCCCTGTTGCTGGCCGGTGGTTCCACCCTGGCCCGTGACCTCGATATCCACGGGCGCGAACTGTCCGGAATCCACCCGGCAGTCACGTTCCTGTCCCAGCAGAACCGGGTATCCGCCGGGGAGCAGATCCCGGAAAATCAGATCATCTCGGCCAGAGGCAAGCACGTCGTTGTACTGGGCGGCGGCGATACCGGTTCGGATTGCGTCGGCACTTCCCATCGCCAGGGGGCGCTGTCGGTCCACCAGTACGAGCTGCTGCCGGAGCCCCCGGACGAGCGGCGCCCGAGTAATCCCTGGCCGTACTGGCCGCTGATCCTGCGGACGTCTTCATCTCAAGAAGAAGGTGGGATTCGCGACTACAACATCCTCACCCAGAAATTCACCGGCGAAAACGGAAAGCTCGAAAAATTGCACGCCGTGCGTCTGGACTGGGGACCGCCCGACGAGACCGGGCGTCCGGCAATGATCGAGATACCCGGGTCCGGGTTCGAGCTGGAGACCCAGCTTGTATTGCTGGCGATGGGTTTCCTTTCGCCGGAACCGAACGGCATGCTGAAAGATCTCGGCGTGGAGTTGGACGGACGCGGCAACGTGGCGGTCGACTCAAACACGATGACCAGCGTGCCCGGCGTTTTCGCCGCCGGCGATATGGCCCGCGGACAGTCTCTGATCGTCTGGGCGATCGCCCTCGGTCGGGACGCCGCAAAGGGCATTGACGAATATCTGATGGATTCCAGCCCCCTCCCCCCGAGCGCCGCCACCAAGACCGCCATCACGGGCTAAGCGGGCCAGACGGAGTTCATCGCCGGCTTTAGCGACCAGGAACTTCACCCGGGAGACCGGATACGAGTCGGTCCCGATGCCGAAGCCGCCGTAATTTTCTTCGACGGCTCAGTGGCCATGCTTCAGCCGGGCGCCGACATCGTCGTCGAGAAGCTGATCGGCTCGCGGGAGACTGGCAAGACCAATATTCAGTTCTTCTAGGTAGCCGGGAACACCATGAACCGGGTATCCAAGATCGTTGACTCGGCCTCGTCGTACAGCGTTCGCACCAGCTCCTCCGTGGGACTGGTGCGGGGAACCGTTTTCATAGTCGAAGTGGATGCGGACACCTAAGATGCCGACTGGAAGACCGTCGAGGGGACAGTGCGGGTGGCCGGTGCGGTGGGGCCGGAGGTGAGCGTGGTGGCTGGAACCGCAACCAGCATTCAACTCGGATCCGGGGCGGCGGCGCCGGCTCCGGTGCCGGTAACCGAGGACGAGCTTCCGTTCCTGGACGCGATAGAAATCGTGATTGAAGAGCGCGACGTGGAGCCGCCGCCGGACAAAAATCCTGAGCAGGAACGCACGCCGGTCGCCGGCCCCACCCCCACTCTCCCGCCGGTCGGACCGCCGTCCAGCCCGCCGCCCGAAGTGACAACCGGGAACACCCCTCCCCGCGCCGTTGCGTCCTCAGCGAATCGCCCGGGCGGAGCAGCCCCGGAGGGCCGGCCTGCACCTGAAGTTCCCGACGCTCCAGAAAGCGCGTCCAACAGATCCGCTCAAGCCGGAAACCCGCGAGGCGATTCAGCGGACGGTCGTAAAGACCGGCCAGCCCCAGGAGGCCCGCCCGATGACAGCGGCCCCGGCGATCGCGGCGATCGGGATGAAGGGACCCGCCCGGAGGCCGCCGATCGCGGCAACGGCAGTGGCCGCGACAATGGCAACGGACCCGGAGACGGCAATACCCGGAGCAACGGGGGTGGCGACAGCAATCAAGGCCGTTCAGTCGTAGGTAAGGGCGAGAATGGCGACCGCGACAACGGTCCGCCGGCGAGCAACAAGGGACGCGCGAAGAAGACCGCCGCGCTCGGTCGATCGGGAGGGAACGATCGCGGGGATACCAACAACCCGGGCCAGTCCGGTAGGGGCTCCGGCGGAGACGGTCCCGCCCGGGGCAACGGAGGTGGGAACGGCAACAGTGGCGACAACGGCAATGGCCGGGGTGGTAATAGCGGAGATAACAGCGCCGGCGGCGGCAACGGCGGCGGCAACGGCAACGGACGGGGCGGCCGTTAACTCATCGCAACTTTCGCCCTCCCCCGAGAGTGGCCGGGGTCAGAGCTACGGAAAATGCAGCAGTCCGCGCCGATCGGTCTCAGCCTGCAACAGGTGCCCCCCGATCGTCGTTAAATAGAGAGTTGAGAGGTCGGGTCCCCCGAAAGTCACGTTGGTCGGGCTATCGACCGGCAGCGGGTGGGTCTCGACGATACGCCCGCTCTGCTCGAAGAGCACGATCATGGGGCCGGGCCCGCCGGCGCGATTCCCGGCCGTGGCAACGATGTGTCCCTCGCGGTCAAAACACATGCCATCGATCCCGCGGTACGGAAAGAAGTTGTGGACGACTCGCGGCCGGCCCAGCACGCCGTTCTCGCGGATGGGATATGCGCGGAGTTCACGCTTCCCTCCCTCGGTGGGATCAGATTGGGCGACAAAAAGCTCGCTCTGATCCGGTGATATCAGGATGCCATTCGGCCTGGTCGTGTCGTATGTGACCCGCTCAATTTCCCATTCATCGTCGGCTCCGGGGTCGAGCCGATACACCGACATGTGGTCTAGTTTCACCGGCGGTTCGAGATCGTCATATCGGGGATCTGTAAACCAGATTCTGCCGCCGTCGTCAATGGCTAGATCGTTCGGGCTGTTCAATCGCTTACCTTCATATTCGCCGGCGATCGTCGTCATGGATCCGTCCGGCTCAAAGCGGACTATCGCCCCCCGGTCTTGCGAACAGCCATAAAGCTGCCCGTCTTTATCGAGCATCAGTCCGTTGGTCCGCTCGGTCTTCTCCCGGAAAACTGTTATCTCGCCGGACTCAGGGTCGTATCGCATGACACGGCTGTTGTCGATGTCGGAGAAGAGCAACCCGGATCCGTCCCAGGCCGGTCCCTCGGTCAGCGAAAAGCCGTCCCCAATGAGTTCGAATTCCCAGGTCACCTTGCCGGCTCCTCGCTTGCCGTTCTGATTCCGAACGGACGGCTACGTCAGACCCGCATAATGCTTTCCCTGGGCCACAAAATCCAGTCCTACCAGGTCGCTGAAGTCCTTCATCAACAGGCGGGTAACCGGTCCCGGAACCGCTTTGCTAAGCGGGCTACCGTCAATACTGGCAACCGGCATTATCACGAATGTCGAAGCACAGAAAAATGCCTCACCGGCTCCGTCAACATCATGGCTACCAAGCTGCCGCTCCTCGAACTGGATTCCTGCTTTCCTGGCCAGATCGAGGATTACTCGCCGAGTTATCCCTGGCAGCGCCGCCGCCGTCGGCGGCGAAAGCAAGATCCCGTCGCTGACCAGCATGAAGTTCGCGGACGTGCCTTCCGTTATCCGCCCCTTGGCGTCGGCGAGCAGGGCCCAAGATTCCTTGTCCTTTTCTTGTGCCGCGTTCTCGGCGAGATGGAAGGCGAGCCGATCGCGATGTTTCATGGCGGGATCTAGAACCGTGGCCGGCGAATCGGGTCGTGCGGTGATCACAGCACGGACGCCAGAGTCGTACCAGCCGGCTCGTTCCGCGTGCCAGTCCCGGAGCGGCCAAAGATGAATCGACGTGTTGGCCCCGGCGCGGAGCCCCGTCTCTCGGGCCAGATTCGCGGGAACTCCCCCGGAGACGTTGTGGGTAATGATGAAGTCCTCACCCCACTCGAATTCCGCCCTGTTCACCTTCACCGTTTCGATTGTTGCCGCGGTCATCGCTGCCGCATCCAGCTCGGAGGTGATGCCGGCCATTCTCATCGAATCCATGAGGCGGCTTAGATGCTCTTCCAGGTGGAACGGACGGCCGCCAAATGTCCTGGAGGTCTCGAATACCATCCGGCCGCCGGTCACGCCGGAATCGAACACCGAAAATCCGGCCTCGGATTCAGGAACAAATCGTCCGTTCAGCCATGCGAAACGATTACTCGGCACATCCACCCTCACCCGGCTGACTGATTTTCGATCCCGCCGTATTCCGACAGGGCCAGCCGCGAGTAGTCTTCATAAAGAATGCTTGTAAACAGCACCAGGCGGATTTCGTCTATTCCGCCCGTGCGCGCAAAACTAACCGTGGTGTCCAGCGCGATTCGTGCAGCTCGTTCCCCCGGAAAACCGTAATCACCGGTGCTGATCGCGGCGAACGCGACGGATTTTAGACCGTGTGATCTGGCCAACTTCAGGCTTTCTTCATAGGCCGAGGCAAGTAACTGATCCTCGTCTCGATCCCCGCCCGTCCAGACCGGGCCGACCGCATGGATGACATGCTTCGCCGGCAGCTCTCCCGCAGTGGTAATCACGGCCTGCCCGGTAGGACAGCCCCCCTGCTCCTCCCGGATGAAATCGCATTCATCCATGACTGCCTGGCCCCCGACCCGGTGGATCGCGCCGTCGACACCCCCACCACCCCGTAGCCGCTCATTTGCCGCGTTTACGAGAACATCAACCTTTTGGACCGTTAAGTCACCCTGCAGGATTACGACCCTCATGCCCTCTATCTCGATGCTTATCAAACCTGAAACTCTTTCGCGATCTTCCGCCCGAAGTGGAACTCGGGGTATTTTCGGTCAACTCGCTGCTATCTGGCGATATCCGATTTTACATATGGAGACTATGAGAAAGCCCTTTAAGCAGAGGCTTGCCCAAGCCTTGAGGTCGCCCGATCTCGAAACCGCCCTGGACCGCTCCCTACCGGGTTTGGCCCAACGCCGTCGCGAGTCTCTCGAAGGGGAAGATTTCGAGCTCCAACAGGCGGCCCTTCGAGACCGGAGGGCGGATCACGTCAAGCGCATCCCGGAGCTCCTCAAAGAGTTCACCCAAAATGCGACCGCCGCCGACTCCGTGGTCCATCTGGCGGCGGACGCCGATGCGGCGTGCGCGATCGTGGCTGAGATCGCTCGGAAGGCGGGCGCGACTCTAGCTGTAAAAAGCAAGTCGATGACCACCGAAGAGATCGATCTGGGCACCCATTTGGAAAGGTCCGGGATAACAACCGTTGAGACGGACCTCGGCGAATATATAGTCCAACTCGCTGGAGAATCGCCGTCTCACATCCTGGTGCCCGCCCTGCACAAAACCCGCGAGCAGATGGCGGCACTATTCCGAGAAAAATTCGGCAAGGCAGTGAAGTCAGACCGCGAGTCGCTGGTGGCCTTCGCCCGCGAAGAGCTGCGGCAGTCGTTCGTAGAAGCAGGCATCGGGATCACGGGCGCGAACCTGGCAATCGCTGACACCGGGACGATCGTCATCGTCACCAACGAGGGAAACGACCGACTGGTTTCCAGCCTACCTCCGGTGCACGTGGTTGTAGTCGGCATTGAAAAGCTCGTACCGTCGATCGAGGACGCTACCGCCATACTGCCCCTGCTGACCCGCAGCGCAACCGGCCAAAAAATGACCACCTACGTGTCATTTATCACAGGTCCCAATCGAAGTTCCGATATCGAATTCGTCCCGACGCTGGGTGCCCATGGACCCCGCGAGGCCCACATCGTGTTCGTGGACAACGGTCGCTTGGAAATGCGAGCCGACCGGGATTTCGCTTCGGCGCTTCAGTGCATCAAGTGCGGGGCTTGCGCCAACGTCTGCCCGCCCTTCCGGATAGTTGGCGGACACCCCTTTGGCTATGTCTACACCGGGGCCATCGGGCTGGTTGTGACACCGTTTCACCACGGGCTGGAGAATATCGCCGAAGCGCAGAGCCTGTGCGCCGGATGCAATGCCTGCGAAACGGTGTGCCCGGTCGGCATTCCGCTTCCCCGATTGATCAATGAAGTTCGGTCGCGCGCAGCCGCCAAGAAAGGTGGCGGACTGAAGCGGTTCGGCGTTAAAGCCTGGCAGGAGCCTGGAAAAGCGGCGGCGATCACGGGCGGCGCCGCCCGTGTCATCTCGGCCGTCTTCGGAAAGAACGGCTTCCTACCTCATCTGCCGGCCCTCCCGCTGGGCACTCGCTGGCGCCGATTGCCCGTTCCAGCGCGCAGGCCGTTCCGCTCCCGAACGATGCCGTCCGGCTCGGTTCCATCCCAGACTCAGATTCCTGGGACAGCCGCGGCCGGCGTAACCATCGCCTACTTCCCCGGCTGTATTACCGACCGGCTTTACCCCGAGATGGGAGAGGCAGTGGTACGGGTTCTGAGCGCCTGCGGGGCCGACGTTTCATGCCCGGAGCTTCCAGACTGCTGCGGACTTCCCGCCATGAATTCCGGTGATCCGTATCTGGCCCGCCGGTCGGCCCGCCTGATGATTGAGGCTCTGGAGCGGGCGGATACCCAGTACATCGTCAGCTCGAGCACGAGCTGTGTGGTCACCACGGTGCAGGACTACCCGCATCTTTTTCGAGACGACGCCGATTGGTTACCACGCGCTGAACAACTGGCCAAAAGGGTCATCGACTTTACCGGTTTTATGGAGAAGGTAGCCCGGCTCCCGATCGGGGCTCTACGCACCGAGGATTCGGAAATCCGGGTTACTTACCACGACGCCTGTCAGACCAATCACGTCCTGGGGATCAAAGGAGAGCAGCGTCGCCTACTCGCCCAAGTCATGGGCCTGACTCTTCTTGAAATGGACGACGCCGAAATGTGTTGTGGCTTCGGAGGCACTTTTTCGTTCGATCATCCCGAAATCGCCGGACGCCTAACTCACCGCAAACTGGATTGCGCTTCCCGGACGACCGCGGACGTGATAGTCACCGACAACCCGGGCTGCATCATGCAGCTGAGGGGGGCCGTGGCCGCGCGTGGAGAGACCACCACCGTCCTCCACCTGGCCGAGCTCGTGAGTCAGTTCTTGCCGGTCTAGCCGCCCGCTGAAACCTTTGCCTCGTCTTTCGGCGACTCTCGAATCAGGGTTTCCGGCACCACGAAAATCAGCGTCAGCACAGCGGCCACGCCGAATCCGGCCGCCGCCATGGCGGCCAGGCCGAGTCCCCCGGCATCGGCTACCACCCCCACCGCCAACGGACCGGATGAATTGCCGAAATTGCCGATGAAGCGCCAAAGCCCCAGGAACTCACCCTTCGACCCCTCCGGGGCCAGATCGGCGCCCATCGTCATCATCAGGCCCGAACCTAGGCCGTTCCCGAGCCCCAGCACCATCGCCGCGACCCACAGCATCTGCGCGCTCGTCGCGGTGGCGAGCACCACCATTCCGATCGTCATCAAGGAGAACGAGGGAATCGAGTTGTAGCGCCGCCCGAATCGATCCATCACGTAGCCAGAAACCGGAAACATCGCCATGTCGAACGCCCCCGAGACGCCGATGATGACGCCGGTGGTGGCGACATCCAGTTCCAGGACGATCGCCCCGTACACCGGCACGATCGCCAGGCGCGCGGCCCGGATTAGTTGACCCAGAATCTGCGCCCCGGCCGCCGCCAGCACCGTGCGCGAGCGGAACAGGCGCAGGACGCGCACTCCAGGAAACCCGGAGCGAGGGGCGTCACCCACGCGCCGCGCGCGCGGCGGCTCCTTCACGACCACCATCGTCAACACCGCCAACAGCGCCAGCGCCCCGGCCACATGGAACGTCATCGGCAACCCGAACCGATCCCCGATCAGCCCGCCGAGCAAGGGTCCCGCGAACAGTCCCATGCGCATCGTGCCGCCGAACATCGCGCTGGCGCGACCCCGGTGGATTGCCGGCACCGTCTCGGCTACGAATGTATAACGCGAGAGAAACGCCAGCGCCAAACCGAGCCCGCCGATAAACCGCAGGGCGACCAGGACCGGGAACGATACCCACATGCCGGTGGCGAACGAACTCAGCGCCAGCACCAGGGAACCCAGGATCATGACCTTCCAGGGCACCACCCGGCTCAGCAGAATCCCGGCCGGGAGATTGCCGGCCAGGTTCCCCAGCGACGTCATTGTGATGGCGACATTAATCAGGATGAGGCTGACCCCGAAAGACGCCGCGAAATAGGGCACCGTGAGGATGTAGATCCCCTGGCCCATAAGGATTAGAAACGCCGGCAAGTAGAGCGGCAGGATCAGGCTCCGCAGTACGACCGTCGTAGAGCGAGTTTCCGCGGACAATCAACTCCTCTTTCCTCTTAGCGGCCGGCAGAACCCCTGCTTGATCGCCTACCCGGTCGGGAGACCTGATTGCGAATCCCGAGGTTGCCGCCGAGTATAGGGTCGGCTTCAGGCGCCCGAGGCCCTCACTCGTAGCGCCGCGGGCGGACCGGCTGGTGCCGCGAGCAGGCGTCCCGCACCAACCGGGGATTCGATCGGGCGACCACACCTGACCGAAAATAGGTACTAAGGCTATTATCTGGAGCCAAACAATTGGACGGGTGCCACCAGCCGATACCCTAAACATGACAGGCTGGAGCACTAACTTGATTCTTTCGCGGGCGCCCCGTACGCCCGCCCCGACCCAAGGAGCGGCACATGTCGGCAATCAGCAACGGAACAAAGACTGTCTGTATTAGCACCGTTACGTCCCAGAGCGTATCGGACGATCACAACGTTGATTTGCCAGACTATGGTCGAGACCGTTTCGAAGATGTCAGCTTCATAACCAACATGACCTGGGTCTTGATGTGCAACTACGCGCAGACAGGTCACTACGGGGGACCGCTCGCATACAGCCAGTACAACGTGGCCTCCCACCTCGCCGGACCGGAGTTCGGGGGGCTCCGCTACGATATCCGCCACCCCAAGCACCCTTACGCGGATAATTTCATGCTGGCGGGTGGTCACAACGTGCCGGCCTGCTACGGGCTGTGGATAGTCCTTTACGAGGCGCTGGCACGCCAGCAAGCAGCAACCGGGGATGATCGCTACAAGGTTGATCCCAATACCGGGTTTTACGCGATAGATACCATCGGCTTTCGCCGTAGCGCCGGGGCGATGAATACGATTCTGGAAGAAAACGACCTCGGCGACGACCCGCTATTCGCCCAGGCAAAAATCCGCGGAATCCGCGCGCTCTCCGGACATTCGGAGTCGATTGATGCAACCAATGACGTGAACGGCGGTCCGTCCGGTATTGGAACCGCCACAACTGCGGGCAAAGCCCTCTTTTGGGATTTCGCCGGTGCGCCCGCCAGCGCCAAGGTAATCGCTATCGAAGGCGAATTCGCCATGACCGCCGGTCACGCCCAGGAGATGAAGACCATCGCCCTGGCTCAGGAGGTGGGTAAACGTCTCCGTCTCCTGCTTTCTTACAACAATGCCGGCATCGACAGTCAGCTCCTTGGCGGCGTTGTTGAGAGCAAGTATGAATCCTGCTACTCCATCCCTGAACAGTGGTCTTCCTACGGATGGAACGTCTTTCAAATTGAGGATGGCAACGACTTCGACCAGGTGGTCGCTGTGCTTAAGGCGATGGAAGAATGGGACGAAGATGATCGCCGCCCGATGATCGTTATCGGGAATACGGTTAAGGGTTGGTGGCCGACCGCGAAGAACGGCAAGATCAACGGCGCCGACGCCGTAATCAGTTACCCCAGCCACGCGTATGGATTCCCGATGAATGGGGATCATATCGCCGCCCTGGCCGCAAGCTTCGAGGACAGATATGGCGTCGAGTTTGTTGGCCTGCGCGATGGCGCACCGGCGAGCGAGCGCGAGCTATTGATTCAACTCAAGACCAATGTAGATGTCGCTCTCTCAGCCCTGGACAAGACTGATGGCCTGCGTGAATGGCTGGCCAACCGTCTTCTGGAAATCGCCGGGACGGTCGACGAGGCCATGCCGCACCGGCTCCAGACCGATGTGGATCCATTTAACGACTCCCGCTTGAAAGTGGAAAACCTTCCCACCGATCCGACCGAGGTCACCGCCTCGGGGTCCACCGCCTCGGTCAGGTTGTTCCGCGAGGCCGGGGAGGTTGCGGGCACCAGGCGAGCGATATCTGAAATCGGCAAGTGGGCCAACTACGTCACCGGCAGCCGCTTCATGACCATAGCCGCCGACCTTTCCGGCTCCATCAACGTCGCCGACGCGCATTTCTCCGGCGGCTACCGAGGCGTTTCTAATCCAGCGGGCACCGAGCTCACCGGCGGCATTCAGGAGGTGGGCAACGCCGCTACGGCCGCCGGGTTGGTGTCCCAAACACTTTCATCGGATCCCGACGTGCACAACGGCGTTTGGGGACTTTCCGGCACTTACGGCTCGTTTACCCCGCTGATGTACACACCTTTGCGAGTGTTCAGTCAGCAAAATCAGGACAGCCCCTTCGCTCTTGGTGTGGTAACTGTCCTGGCGGGACACTCGGGTCCGGAGACCGCCGCCGACGCCCGCACTCACTTCGGTATCTTCGCCCCGCAGGTGTGGACCCTCTTTCCCCGCGGCCAGGTCATCAACCTGTATTTATGGGACTACAACGACGTCGCCGCCGGGTACTTCGCCGCCGTCGATCGTGCCGTCAATGCCCGCGAGGTCGGCATCATTGTCATCCACGTGGCGCGACCGGACATCGCAGTCGCGAATCGAGCCCAATTCGCCGATACGGACCTTACGGCCGCGGCCAAAGGGATGTACCTGATTCGCGAATTCTCAGCGGACCAGGCGCCGGCCGGGACAGTATTTGTGCAGGGCTCCAGTTCCACCTTCAATCTCGTCCAAAGCATCCCGCGCCTCGAAGAGGCTGGGCTGAATGTGAGGATCGTGGCGGTCATCAGCGAGGAGCTCTTCGCCCTGCAGACGGAGGCGTATCAGAAGAGCATCGTCCCGGACTCGGCACGCCTCGATTCTATGTTTATCACGACAATGACGAAGCGCATATCCCCTGTTTCCAACCTGGGGCCGATGGCTCAGGAGTATTCGCTTAGCTCCGATTGGGACGACCGCTGGCGAACCGGCGGCTCCGAGCCTGATGTGATCGCCGAAGCCCATCTGGATAAGGATTCGATCTTCGAAGGCGTCAAGCGATTCGTCGATGACCGAGCGGCGCGCCTGGCCAGGCAGCGGGCGGCACTGGAGTAGCCGGTCGCCTTCGTTAGCTCCGTCGGCACCGCTCCTCTTCGGAGCGGTGCTCAGGGGGCGCTGGCCGCGTCCCCATCTGACGGTCGGCCTATCTGAGCACCGCTCCGGTGTTGGCCGACGTCACCATCCGCGCGTATCGCCCCAGGTAGCCCCGCTCGTTCGTCGTCCAATCCTTCTGTTCCCCACGACGGCGCTCAAGTTCGGCCGGGTCCACGGCCAGGTCGATTCGACCGGCCGGGATGTCAATTTCAATGATGTCGCCATCTTTGATCAGGCCGATTGGCCCACCGTCCGCGGCTTCGGGAGAGATGTGGCCGATTGCAGCGCCCCGGGTCGCTCCCGAAAATCTCCCATCCGTGATCAGCGCCACCCTATCGTCCATTCCCATGCCGGAGATCATTGCTGTCAGCGACAACATTTCTCGCATGCCGGGGCCGCCCCGGGGACCCTCCCCCATCACCACGATCACATCGCCGGATTCAAAATCATTGCTCATGATCGCCTTGGTGGCGGGCTCCTCGCCATCGAACACCCTCGCCGGACCACTGTGTTTCATCATTGTCGGGCTTACGGCGTGGGACTTCACCACGGCCCCTTCCGGCGCCAGCGTGCCGAAGAGCACCGACAGTCCGCCGGTCGGGGAGTAGGCATCTTCCCAAGTCTTGATCACCTTATGGTCGGTACGCCGCACGTTAGCCAGATTTTCCTTTAACGATTTTCCGTTGATACCAACCTGAGTGAGATCCAACACCCGCTGAATCTCCTTCATCACCGCCTGAACCCCACCTGCCCGGTCAAAATCCTCCATGTGCCACGGGCCCGCCGGACTCAATTTAATTATCTGCGCCGTTGCCGCCGAGACTTCGGCCACATCCGCCATGTCCAGATCGATTTCCGCCTCCTGCGCTATCGCCAGCAGATGCAGGATGGTATTGGTCGACCCTCCGAGGGACACATCCACCGCTAGCGCGTTCCGCAACGAGGCCGCCGTAATAATCTGCCGCGCGGTTACGCCTCGCTCGATCAAATCCATGACCGCCATGCCGGTTTCCTTCGCGTAACGAATTCGCTGACTGGAAACCGCCAGGGCGGTGCCGGCTCCGGGAAGGGCCAGGCCCACGGCCTCTGTCAGGCAGTTCATCGTATTGGCCGTGAACATGCCCGAACACGATCCGCAGGTCGGACATGCCAGTACCTCGATCAAGTCCAGTTCATCTTCCGTGATGTCCCCGCGCATCGCTTTCCCTACCGCCTCGAAAACGGTCATCAGATCGATCGCTTCGCCGTCGAGCTGACCGGCCATCATCGGCCCGCCCGTCACCACCGTCACCGGTATGTCGAGGCGCGCCGCCGCCATCAGCATCCCCGGAATAATCTTGTCGCAAGCGGGGATCAACACCAGGCCGTCAAACGCGTGGGCTATCGCCATCGTTTCAACCGAGTCCGCGATTAGCTCCCGCGACGGCAGCGAGTACTTCATACCCACGTGATTCATCGCGATGCCGTCGTCCACCGACGGGACCTCACACTCAAACGGCACTCCTCCCGCCATCCGCACTCCCGCTTTGACCGCCTCGGCCACCTTGTCCAGATGGGCGTGCCCCGGAATGATCTCGTTATAGGCGCTGACCACGCCCACGAACGGCAGTTTCATTTCGTGGTCCGTAATCCCCACGGCCCGCAGAAGCGCCCGGTGCGGCGCCCGCTCGATTCCCACCCGGATGTTGCTGCTCCGCCTGGTCGCCGTATTCCCGCCGTTGTCTGCTGCCATTGCTAACCCTTTTCCTTGAGATGTTTTGAATCCGGCCTGTTCGGCTGGCCGCCCCCGGGTCCACCCAACCGACCGAAGTGGCGCGCCACTTCCCCAACATCCGCCCCGTCGCGTAGCATTCTGATAGTACTTGACCCCGGCCCAACGGAGAACGCAACCTTTGCCTCCCAAAAACCTCGACCTCGACTGGAAACCCCGCCTTCCTGAAGATCTCAATGCCGGAATCGGCATTGTCGGCGCCGGCGCGATCGTTGCCGGCGCCCACTTGCCTGCCTATCGCATGGCGGGCTTCAACGTGGTGGGCATCACCAATCGAACCCGCTCCCGGGCCGAAGACCTGGCCCGCAAGTTTGATATCCCGAAGGTCTACGATGACCTTGAGGACATGCTGGCGGACGAGCGCATCAGCATCATCGATATCGCTGTTTCTCCATGGGCCCAATTCGACCTGGCCGTCATGGCGGCCGATGCCGGCCGCCACATTCTTTGCCAGAAACCGCTTCATGAGGAGCTGGCCGACGCCCACCGACTGGTCGCGGCAATCGACTCTTCCGGCGTCAAAGTGGCCGTTAATCAGCAACTTCGATGGGACGCCCGGATGCGTGCGTCCCGCCAGATAATCGATGAAGGCTGGCTCGGCACCCCCACGATCACGACTGTCTACGTCAGCATACTCAACCCGTGGGATCTGGAATTCCTCGCCGAAAGCCGATATCAGGAAATCATGTATCACAGCATCCATTATTTCGATACCATGCGATTCCTCTTCGGCGAGCCAGACCGGGTTTACTGTTCCACCGGTGCCCCCCCGGGATCAGATTCAACCAAGGAGACCCGCTCCACTACCGCGCTTGAATACGACGCTGGCCATACGGTGCTGGTGCACTCATCCACTGACAATCCTTCCGGCAAGAACTTCGCCCGGTTTCGTTTTGAGGGAACGGACGGGGTGATCTCTGGCGACTACGATCTCTTCACCGGCGACGTCGAGGGCAATCCGGAGACCCTGTCCCTGTGGTCGAGCCACCTGCCGACCAAGGAGTGGACGGAAGTGTTCATCCCCGAACGTCGCGTGCCGGATGCTTTTATCGGCCCCATGGCGTCTCTGATGTGTGCCGTAGAGGACGACGGCACGCCCGATCCTTCCGCGGAGGACAATCTGAACACCATCCGGCTTCTGCACGCGATTTACGAGTCGGCCCGCGAGCATCAAGTAGTCGAGATGGCGACTTTCGGAGTTTGACCTGGTTGCCCGGGACCGCAGCCCTGAGGCTCGTCCGAACCCCGAGCGACCTTCCTTGATTGACATTAAGCGTGAAACGTTCCGGAGCTTCCACGTCCTGCCACCCTCCCAACCCGATCTGGCTATTCCGTTAGCCGAAGCGTCCTGTCTGCCAGATCAGTGATGCGGCTGTTGTCGAATCCGGCGACCATGCTGCGCACCCGATTTTGCAGGGGATCAGTCCATTGGGCAGGCAGCTGCCTAGCCCCCAACATCGCTCCCAGTACCGAGCCAACAGTGGCGCCATTGCAATCGGTGTCCATCCCACATTCCACCGCGATCGCAATCGACTTCCCGAAATCTCCATCGCCATACAGGAGCCCCAGGGCAACAAAACAGGCGTTGTTGATTGTATGAACCGCGTGATACTCGCCGTAATTGGTCATCACGAGCTCCAGCGCGTCCTCCCAATTCTCGTGATCTGCACTCCAGGCAAGAGTATTTGAGAGCGCCTCGTACAGGCGGCTTGCCCTCGGGATTTGGGCCATCCCGGCCAGCAACGCCGATTTAGGATCGCTCGCTCCAAAGGCAGCAGCCACCATCGCCGCGGCGAACATTTCGCCGTAGATCCCGTTTTTCACGTGCGAAAGCACCGCATCTTCATAACTCAGCGCCGCCGCCGACTCAGGATCGCCCGCGCACACGTAGCCGAACACATCGGCCCGGATTTGCGCCCCGATCCATTCCCGGTAAGGATTCTGAAATGTTGCCGTGTCCGGCGGCTGAAGACCGTTCACCAAATTCCTGTAGGCAGCTCGCTCGGCGGTGAACACCATATGGATCGGCAACAACAACAGCCATTCCCGGCCCACATCCTCCGCCACGTAATCTCGTCCGTACTGTTCCAGAATGTGCAGGGCGATGATCATGTAATCGACATCATCGTCACGCGGCATGCAGTCGAAGTTTCCGCGCGTGGACTCCCCCGCGGAACGGTGCAACGGCCGCTCCAGCGGATTCACCTCCAGCAGCGGAAAGTACCGAGCCAGCGGATACTCGCCGGCGGCCTTCAAATATGTGACTATCTCGGCACGACTAAACCCCTCCACCGGCTTACCCAGCAGGCAACCGGCACACCTGCCCAGCCAGGCTCCCAGTATCCGATCCTGCAGGTCGCCGGTTACCGCGAACCGACCGGGGGGGTCAGCGGGACGGGCGGCCTGAATGGCATCAAGATCATCCGGCTCATCGAACGGAAAGTTCGAATCTGGCTCCAACTCGCCAAGGCTCTCGAGCAAACGCTCCAGATTTGAGGGTGCGGTGCGCAGCTCCTCGAGCTCCTCCATCCGCTCGATCACCGCGCTGACATCGCAGCCCTCTTCCGCTCGCGCTCGAATCTCCGCCCGGACCATGGCGTGCAAGTCGTTCACATCAATCATCCGCTTACCCCAGATCGCCCGCGTTCGGGACCTGTCGAACTCGGAAATGGTGAATAGCATACAAGTATCAGCGCAAACGTAGTAACGATCCGAGCCGTACCTCTAAGCAGGTGTTTCTCAGACCTCCCGGGCAACCTATTCGCGGGCGAAAAGCGTCGACCGCCAGAGCCGGCTCTCGGTTTCGAACATCTTCTGAAAGCCCGCACCCTCCAGCCGTCGATCGATTTCCGAGAGTGAGTGTAAGAAGAACCTGAACTCGCGTCGCATCAGCCACATCCCCACTCTGAACATTTGCTTGAATATCTGCCAGAGCCAATTCTCTCGCGGTGCGACCAGAAGGTAGAAGCGGCGCGCGCGTGCCGCCGACCCCTCCACCAGCGCCGGCATGTCGGGGTAGCAGCAGACAACTCGGTCAAGCACAACGATGTCGCTCGGATCGATTCCGTCGCTTAGCGCAACGAAGTCGCCGAGTCGATACTCCACCGCATCAACGTGGCCTAGCTCGCTCGCCAAATCCCTGGCGCCATTCTCGTATGCCGGGGCAACCTCCACCAGGACCGCGGCGGCCGCCCCCCGGCGCAAGAGTTCGAGATGCGCTCCGCCCACGCCCCCTCCGATGTCGAGTACTCGCGCCCCTTCAATCCCATTCGTCGGAAGTTGGTCCACGAGCACCCCGATCCTCCTGGAAAGTCCGTTCTCCCGATACTTTCTGGCCTCGCGACGCGCGGTGCCACCCCCAAACATCTGGGGTAAACCGTTTACCGAGCAGCAATCACTCAATTTCACGCTCCCTGGTCCTCTATGTTTTGCCCGACTCCCGACCTGAAACCGGGTCCGGCGAGACCAAACTTCAACCACCTATTATCATGATTCGCCGAATTACTTGAACACCAGAAGAGCGCCAAACCAGTGAGCAAGACAACTTCCGGAGTCGTCCCCGGTCTGCTGGCAGACCTGGAGGCACGCGGCCTCGTTCATTCCCAGTCGCAGCCGGACCTGGGCAAATGGCTTGATCGTGAACCGATCACCCTCTACTGCGGATTCGATCCGACCGCCGATAGCCTGCACGCGGGACATTTGATCCCGCTGCTGACCCTGGCCCGATTCCAGCGGCACGGGCACGTCCCAATCGTGGTCATGGGAGGCGGTACTGGCATGATCGGGGATCCCTCCGGAAAGAGCGAAGAACGCAATCTGCTGGACCTTTCCACCCTGCAGGCCAATCTGGACGCTCAGCGCTCGCAGTTCGCCAACATCCTCGACTTCGACAACTCAGAAAATCCCGCTCTAATGCTCAACAATTTCGACTGGCTTTCAGAGCTGGATCTCATCGCCTTCCTGCGGGATGTAGGCAAACATTTTCCGATGTCGGTCATGCTCTCCCGCGAGTCCGTCCGCAGCCGTCTCGACAGCGCCGCCGGCCTCAGTTTCACCGAGTTCACTTACCAGGTCATGCAGGCCTACGATTTTTACCATCTCTATACCCACCACGACTGCCGCCTTCAGGTCGGCGCTTCGGATCAATACGGCAACATCCTCGCCGGAGTCGACTTCATCCGCCGCATGCACGGAGCCGAAGAACGGGCGTCTGGGCTCGTCTTCCCACTCCTCACAACCGCCACCGGCCAGAAAATGGGCAAGACCGCTCGAGGAGCTATCTGGCTTGATCCGAAACAGACATCTCCTTTTGACTGGTACCAGTACTGGTTCAACACAGACGACGCCGACGTCATGACCTACCTGCGCATGATGACGCTGCTTGGACTCGACGAAATTGCTGAAGTCGAACAGCGCATGCTGGGCGAACCGGCCGGCCGCCTCGCCCAACGCACGCTGGCGTTCGAGCTCACCCGCCTGGTGCATGGTGAGGAATCGGCGGAGAAGACGCGGCAAGCCAGCGAGGAGCTCTTCGGCCAGGACCGAGGCCAATCTCGTCCCGGTGAAGAAACTCCAGTAACGACCATAAGTCGCGCCGATCTACGTGACGGCCTGCCCGTGATCCAGGCGCTGGTTAGCGCCGGACTGGCCGCCTCGAACGCCGAGGCGAAGCGCCTGCTGCGTCAGGGTGGGGTTTCAGTCGACGGGCGGCGGCTCACTGCGGACGATCGCTGCCTCAACGAGGCTGCTTTTGCTCAGGGCGGGACGATCCTGATTGCCGTCGGAGCCAGGAAACGGGTCATTTTCCAGGCGATCGACTAGTCCCACTCAAATTTGTGAGTGCGATCACACATGATCGTTGTTTTGCTACTAAACCAATTGGTATGCTTACTTAACAATTTGGCGGCATGGCTGCCACGACAGCTACGAGGTAACGATTTACATGGGTTCCCTGCGCGAAGTGTTCACCTTCCCACATCCAGTCAACGAATATGCCGCCCGGACGGTGGCCAGCATGGTGGCCGTATTGTCGATTCTCACAATTAGTCTTGACCTTGGCTGGATGCTCCCGGTCCTGGCGTATGGCTTTGCCGCCCGCGTTCTGACCGGACCTACCTTGAGCCCGCTGGGATCACTGGCCACCCGGGTTCTCGTGCCCGTGCTGAACCTGCCTGAAAAAAATGTCGCCGGCCCCCCGAAGCAGTTCGCTCAGGCGGTCGGCCTGATTTTCACCGTCTCGGCCACCATTTTGTATTTCGGATTCGGATCGGCTCTGTTTGCCTACAGCGTTCTGGGTGTGTTGGTGGCGTTCGCGACACTGGAAGCGGTCTTCGGTTTCTGCGCCGGCTGTTTTGTGTTCGGGCAGCTATTGCGAGTTGGTCTCGTATCGGAAGAAGCATGCGAAAAGTGCTCCGACCTTTCCTTTGGTAGCGCGTAGCCGACGTTCTCCCTGAGCCGCATGATTACGTAGCACGACCGGCACGAATAGCTCCGTCCACTGCGTCAGGCAGGTGACCTGAGCCTGCCCGGTAAGTCCACTACACTGAATCGCTGTCCCTGAGATCACGATGGATTCGGTGGAACCAACCGCACACATTAAAAGACGTGATCGGCGCGCCGCCAAAACACTGGCGGTCGCGCTATCCGTCAACTCTGTAATCGCCATCGCCAAGATTGTCATGGGCGTGCTCTCCGGTTCGGTGAGCATCCTGGCCGACGGCTTCGACTCCCTTCTCGACGCCCTGTCCGAAATAATCGGTCTAATCGCCGTCTTTTTCACCGTCCAGCCGGCCGATTTGGACCATCCCTACGGTCACCGCAAGGCCGAGACCCTGGGAACTCTCAGCATCGCCATCCTCATGTTTGTGGCCGCCGCCTTAATTGTGCGCAACGGGGTGGTTGCGCTTGTAGAAGGCACCGGCCCTGAAATCGGTTGGCTGAGTTTCGCGGTTATGGGAGTGGCTCTCCTAGCCAAGGCAGGTCTCGTGATGTGGCAGCGCGTCCAGGCCCGCGATCTGGACAGCGATCTGCTCCTGGCCGACTTCATGCAGACCCGCAACGACGTGCTGGTCGCCGCCGCCGTCATCGTGGGTCTGATCGCCACAACCGCCGGGTTTGTCTGGGTCGACGCGGTTCTTGGATTGGTCGTCGCTGGAGTCGTAGTCGCCGGTGGCATCAAGGTCATCCGAACCGCCTCATGGGTTCTTCTCGATTCAACCTCCGTCGATCCCAAACTCATCGAGTACATAGCCAAATCGATTCCGGAGGTCAGAGACTGTCACGCCGTCCGCACCCGTGGCCGTCCCAGCGAGATGTTTATGGACCTGCACGTCATGGTCGATCCAGAGTTGACTGTTCGTGCGGGCCATCGCGTGTCTCACGAGGTAGCGAACTTGATGAGATCAGAAATTCCCGGCGTTAAGGACGTTGTCGTCCACCTGGAACCGCACTCGGCCACCCTCGATGTTGCCGGCGACCCGCGCCGGGCAAGCCAGGAATGAGAACAGCCGGCCAGGACGGTCGGGGACGAAAATTTCACGCCCCGGCCTCGGATTCGTAGACTCCGCCCGCCACCCGATCACCTCCAGCCATCTCCTGGCACCCACCGCTATCATCTTTCGGCGCTGATCTCCGGCTCGTCGGGCCTACTTATTCGGGCAAATCTCTGAATGTCGATCGACAGCCTATACATATCCGGCCTAATCGGGACGCTAGCCCTAACTCTGGCAGCTTCACTCGCAACCTTCCCGCTGGCGGCCCGTCTGACGGAATTTCGTGGAATGGGCCGTGCCCTGGCGCTCACTCCGGTACTGGGAGTCGTCCTCCTATCAGCCGTGGCCGCCGGGCTCTACTACGCCCTGCCGCCGACAGCCGCCGCCTGGATGTCCCTGGTCGTGACCCTCACGCTGGGTGGGATTCTCTGGTGGCGCTCGGCCGGGAGGATCGCCGGCCTGTCCCGCGACGCCCGGCAGCTCGCGTCCGGGCTCTTGGCCACCGCGGCGCTCCTCTTTGGTTTCGTCGCCAATCGCCTCTCGGTTCTCTTTCCTGACGAACCCATCCACCTCAGCCTCTCCGCCACCATCGCCGCCGGCAATTTCCCGGTCGTGCTTCCGTGGGCACCCGACTCCCCCGCCTCGTACCATTACGCCGCCGATCTGCACGTGGCCCTGCTGTCGGGCATCAGCGGCCTGCCGGTCAGCATCGCCGCCGAATTCCAACATGCCTGGCTCGCCCTGGCCCTCATCCTGGTGGTATTCGCCATCGTCCGGCACGCGACGGAATCGATCCCGGCATCAATTACGATCGCCGTACTGGCGGCGTTCGCACCCGGCTCGCTTTGGTCTGGCTGGCCCGCCCTCGGCCCGGACAATGTTGCCTTCCCAACCGGTCTGCAGGCAGTACTCGCCTGGTTCGGGGAGGATCAATTTCGGCACGCCGACCTGCTGGCCGGGCCCGCCAACATCTTTTTCCCTCAGCGCCTGCTCGGCCTCGCCTTCGCGGCGGTCATTCTGCAAGCGTGGATCGTACGAATTCACTCGTCCTGGCGCGGCGCCTTGCTGGTTGGAGCCGGCCTGGGATTTCTCGCCCTGATCGAAATCGGGGTGTTCGCCGTGACCGGCGCAGCCATCGCCGCTCTGCTCCTGGTCGACGCGCTCCGGACCACACCCGGCCATCGAATTCAGGCCGCCGTTCGCCTGGTGATCTTGCTCCTGTGCGCATTGATCGCCGCGCTTGTGATCGGCGGACCGCTTACTGACGCCGTCCTGCGTGGCAGTGGCCGCGACGCCGTCAGTATCAGCCCGCACCTCGAGACAGTGATGGTGGACCTGCGCCGGTTCGCCGAACCGCTCCATCCCAGTCTTTACGCCGCCGCCGTGGGACTCGCCTGGCCGCATTTACTCATGGGCGCAACGGCCCTGTGGCTTCTCGACCGCCGGCGCCCCTTGCTCGCCCTCACCGTCGTGGGAGCGACCGGCGGAACCCTCATCCAATTTCTGGCCTACACCGTGCATGACGACGCCGATCGGTTGGTTCAGTATTCCGGTTTTTTCCTGGCGCTGGCCGTGGCTGCCGGTTCGTACCTGGCGTTGCGACGCCTGCCACGCTGGCCGGCGGCTGCAGCGTTTACTGTCCTCTTCGTTTTCGTCGCCGTTCCCACCACAGTTCCACGCCTCTCGCCCACCGTCCGCAATTCTCTCGCCGGCGTCAGCTGGGATCCTCCCCAGCCTGCATCGGCCCAGTCCGACCGGTTGCGGCAGCGAACCGGGTACGCCGCCGATTTCACCGAGAATCGCCAGCTCTTCGATTGGATTTCGACCAACCTGCCGCCTGAAACGCGCATCCTTTCCCCCATCCCCGTCGCCCTGACCATAGCCACCGGTCGTTACGGAGTATTTACAGCAGCCGGTCAGAATCAGAACGAGCCCTACCCCGGACTCGAGTTCATCTACGCCTGGTCAGCTCTGGACGGGCCGGCGTTGCGGGAGATGGGCGTCACCCACCTGCACGTCCGCGACGAGGATTTGTCCCGACTCCCGGCTTCGGCCCTCGATGCGCTCGCCGACCGGGACCAATTTCGGCTCGTATTCGTTTCATACGACGCCCGTTCTCCCGACACCGGTCAGCGCCTGTACGAGATTCAGAACGCCGCTTACGAACGGCGAGGCGAGCCGCGTCTCGCCTCGGTTCTCAGCCCCGCCGATGTCGTCTTGCTCAGCGACGGTTTGTCCGATCCCTCCACCACCGCCCTGGCCGCAGCGCTTATGCCGCAAATCATTTTGCGCGAGGCTGAGATACCCGGACATCTCCGTGCTCCATACCGACTGGGCAATCCGCGATCGACGCCCGTCTTCGCCCTCTATCCAGATTGGTACTTTCCCGCCGATTTACGACTTGGCCAGGACGATGCTCTCTGGAACGGCGCCGGCGCCGGCCTTTTCACTCCGGGCACCACATCCGGCTGGCGCGGTCCGCTGCGGCCCAACGGCGACCAGATGGTGCTAAACCTCCCCTCGGGACAGGCCGAGCTGCTGATCTTCGTATTGGGTGACGGCACCCTCAGCGTCGACAGCGACGCCGGTAAGTCCCTGGTTACGGGTGGTGTGACCCGGCTTACAGTCTCCGGTGATTCGGTCCGCATACAGCCCCACGGCGGCATCGCGTCACCGTACGTTTTTTACAGGCACGGCGCCGCCACCACCACCACCACCGGGGAAACGCTGCCCGGCCTCGTCGTCGACACGGGCTGGGACGGAACCCGCTTTGTCACCAACCTGCTGTGGGACAGCGCCGGTGCGAACACCGCCGCTATAGGCGCCGAGTGGGTGTTGGTGCGGGAGACCGGCACGGTCGCCGACCCGCCGCGCCCCGATCGGCCGAATCTGGTGCGTTGGGAGTCGGCCCTGAATGTCCGCGTCAATACCGATCTCGTTCAGGAAAGTTTCAATCCAGCCACGCTGACCCCTGCCTACCTGAACCCGGACACGGGCCAGACCCGGTACCGTCGCTCCCTCACCCAACTGGCCCCCGGCCGCTATCGCGTTTATCTCTACATAGTCGAGCATACGGCCGAAGCCCGCAGGCCAATCCTGGCCTTACCGGTGTTTGCCTTCCATTTCCGGGAACCCGGCGGCACCACGACGACGACCTTCACCGGCCCCGTCGATCCTATCGCCGCTCCTTTGCCGATCTGGATGGATGCACGTTGACTGTGAGGGGTCTCCATACCCATAGCGGTTGGCCGTCAGGTCCTTCAGGACTACCCTCTACCAGCTGCGTGCCCCACAACCGGAATTTGCGCCATGGAGCTGCCCCTCCTCGCCCTGTTTGACCAGTCACCCGAAGACCCGGCGGCACGCGCTGACGGGCTTTTCGAGATGGGTTATGACACCGTCGTCATCCCGATGGACCGCGATCTTGCCCGAGTTTCGAAATCAGCCGGTCTCAATGTATGGATCTGCACCGCCACCTTTCTGGTTCCGCCGGGCGCCAGGGACGTGCTGGCCCGGGACGTCTACGGCGTACCACGTATGTGGTTTCGGTCCGGCTCCCCGGGTCTGCGTTCGCTTCGCGACAATCATCTTGAAACCGTACGCACTGCCCTTCGTGGCCCGAGGTCGACAGCTTCTATCTCGACGGGATCCGCTTCGCCGCCCCGTCTTCCGGCATCAAAACTTTTCTTACCTGTTTCCGCGACGAGACGGGGCAAGAAGCCCGGCAACTAAGTTTCGATTTCGAGCGGATGCGATCCGATGTCCGCGAATTAGGCCACGAAATTCTGGGAACGTTGACGGGTTGGGAACGGCTGGCCGACGAATCCTCCCGCGAGTCCGTATGGGACGAGTACCTGGGCGCCGCCGACTGGCTTGAATTCCGGAGCCGGTTCATCACTGACTTCGTCGCCGAAAACGCTGTCGTGGCCCGCGACGCCGGTAAATCGCTCGGTGCCTTTCTCTACACGCCCGCGCTTTCCCGGCTGGTCGGTCAGGACTACTCCGCCCTGCAAGAGCATCTGGCTGTCATTTCACCGATGATTTATCGCTTCGAAGGCTGGGAGTCGGTGCTGGCCACCGAAATTTGCGCTCTGGTGGGTCGCGTCGCGACCGCAAACAAATCGGAAGAGGCTCGCCTGGTAAGAGCAGTCCTCGAATTCTGCGGACTCGCGGCGGAGTCCACCGCTACTTCTCGCAAAGAACTTGCCCGTGGCTTTTCACCTGGCGCTGTCGCCTCAGAGACCGCCCGCGCCCGCACCATCCTCGACGACACCACCCGGTTAATCCCTATCGTTTGGATCGATGACGAAGCTCTGGCGGAGACCGTGGCCGGAGGGAAAGCCGCCGGAGCCGACGGCATCAACTTTTTCACCGCGGGCGGGAGCGATCGCGATTGGGCCCCGACAGCCGCCGGCGCGAGTCGCGCCGCATTTCGCTAGCCGCCGGCCCCCACCACCCGCAGCTACACGTCCTTGAGCGCGACTACCTGCCCGGTCCGCGCGGCGATATCAACCGCTTCCACGAATTCCATGTATCGCTGAGCCTCCCCCCACGATGGGTTTCCTTTGCGGCCTTCACGAATCGCCTGGATGAACTCCTCCTCGACTCGCCAGCCGCCCGCTTCTTTAGCGTCGATTTCAACCTGCGCCGGCTTCCACTCAGGCGCCGTGGTCAGCGACAGGGTGCCAGTTTCCATCCCCGGCGCCATCGCGAAGCGCAGGCTGCCCCGGGTGCCGAAAGCCTCGACCGTCGTGGGCCCGCCACCACCGGCCACGCCGCTCAGGTTCAAACTGAGCTGGGCGCCGTTTTCCATTTCGCCCAGCACACTGATAGCGTCCGGACGCTCCACCCTGGCCAACCCCGATTCATCCGGCAGAGGCCGCTCGGTAACGAACGTCGCCTGCCTTGCCTGCACGCTGACCGGGTAGCCAAACCAGCGTCCGGCCACCTCCATCATTATCCCCAGCTGCCCGGTGTGCAGGCCTGAAAACTCCGCGCTCTGCCGCCAGTGCAGGGGAACATCAGGATTGATATGGGCCGGGGTCAGACCGCGCACTATCACGTGCCGCAGCTCTCCCAGTACGCCCTCGTCCATCATCCGCAGCACCGTCGCATCCACGTGCATCCCGTGCGGCGGCGGGCACACCATGGTGGTCAGGCCACTGTCGGCGGCCGCTTCCACCATTGCCCGACCATCCGCTGCGTCCATCGCCAATCGGGCCTGGCAGAACACATGTTTGCCCGCCTTCAACGCCGCCAGCGAGTACTCGCTGTGCTTGTAAGGCCAGGTGCAGACGAACACCGCGTCCACCGCCGGGTCGGCAACCAGCTCTCGCCAGTCCTCGTAAACCTTGCCGATGCCCAACTCGGCTGCCGCCCGCTCGCCTGACTCCCGGGATCGGTTCGCTACGGCGACGAATTCGACCCCATCAATTTTCTTGAGACCGGGCGCGTGTCGTCGTTGCACGATCGCCCCCGCCCCGATGAATCCGATTCCGATGCGATCTTCGGCCATGTCGTTACTCCCGGTGCTCGGCCAGAATCTTGCCGCTCTCCGACTTCACTTCCACGCCGGCCGCGGCCTCGAGCAGCTTCAGCACGGACGTGAACGAATCCCGCCCGAAACCCTGACCTTCCGTCATCGCCATCAGCGAGTACGCCGCCGAGGAGACGTTCACCGGCACGCTCACGGAGGCCGCGTGCTGAATAGCCAGTCGGATGTCCTTGTGACCGAGCAGAGTCATGAACCCGGGGCTGAAATCGCGCTCCTCCCAGGTGCCCGGAATCATTTCGAAGTGCCTGGCCCTGGCCGGTGTGTGATAAAAGGCCTCCAGCATCATGTCCAGCTTCAAGCCCGATTTCACACCGAGCGTGACCGCTTCGCAGGCAGCGCAGAGGATGGTGATATTGAGCATGTTGTTCACAAGTTTCAGCGCCGAACCGGTGCCCACTTCGCCGGTCTCGTAAATCGTGTCACCGCAGCACATCAGCAACTCTCGCGTTTCCTCAAGGTCCGCCTTCTCGCCTCCGACCGGAAAACCGAGAGTCCCCGATGCCGCATGAGTCGACGTTCGCAGCAGCGGCGCGTCCAACGTCCGAATCCCCTTTTCCGCCAGGCCCTCCGCCACGCTGCGCATGGTTGTCGGATCTATCGTCGCGTGCTGGATGACGATTGCCCCCTCGCGGGCCGTTTCCGCAACCCCATCCGGGCCGAAGGCAACCGCCTCCACTTCTCGCGGCCCCGGCACGACCACCTGGATGAAATCCGCTCCATCGGCCGCATCCGCCGCCGACGTCGCCGCCGTGGCCCCTTCCTTAACGATCTCGGCCACCGCTTCGGAATTCATATCAAAGACCTTGACGTCAAATCCGCCCTTCAACACGTTCCGCACCATCCCCGCGCCCATGATCCCCACACCGATAAATCCGACCTTCTTTCCAGCCATCATCAACTCCTATTCGGACCGCCCTCGGCCGAGGGCTTTTCCGTTAAACCCGGACTTTCCAGCCCGCGGTGCCGCTCAACTAACTCAACGGTCGCATCGACCACCGATCAGCAGGTCGGAAGTGCCGCAGCAGGGTCCAGAGTTTGCCTCGAAATCCCCGCCGTTGCGAATCCGCGACCAGGCGGATGGCTCCCCGGTCGTGCTACAGGCCCTCCTCCATCGCCTTTAGCACCAGATATCCGGGACGCGGGCGGCCATCGCTCCTGACGACCCCGAACGGATACTTCTCATCTTCCTGCCCCACAACCATCTGGAAGTTCAAATTCCAGACGAACATGTGGGTCACGTACGGGTGGTCGCGTCTTATCAACTCGAACGCCCCCAGCAGGAATTTGGCCTGGTCCTCCTCGGTGTTGTCCACGCCGTAGCCGTATCCCTCGGCCTGATTTGCGGTGCTCCAACCAAACTCCGTGAACCACATTGGCTTATCCCCATCCCCGTGTGCTTCCATGATCCGCCGATAGTCGGTGAACCGGAGAAAATAGAACGAGTTGTGCCCGTTCCAGCCCTCGCCCCTTGCCGCGCCAAACGGCTGGTCCGGAGCGTTGTTGAAGCCCGGTGGGTGCGCCCCCATGGCATCGTAGTAATCGCCGATCTCCGGCATGGCCTCATAGACCTTCTCCAGATACACGGCGTCGTCCATGGCGATATTGGGATCGGCAACTCCGGTCGGCGTGGGAGCACCAAATACAACCGTCGCTTCGGGATCCACGCTCTTGACCCCCTCATAGCCGGCCTTCAGCAGCTCGGCGTAGGCGCGATAACTGCCGTCGTCCAGGACCCCCCACTCACGAGCGAAGTTTGTCTCGTTCCAGATTTCATAAGCCTGGACCCGACCGAAGTATCGATTGGCCAACGCCGCCATGAAATCCTTGAAATCGGCCGGGTTCGCCGGCGGACCGTGCTCTCTGCCTTCCAGCGCCCAGCCGGGCGCCTCCACAATACTGAGGAGCAGATTCAGACCAGCTGCCGAGACATCTCCCACCACCTTGTCCAGCTCGGCCCAGTCGAAGCCGCCCTTTTCCACCGGCTCGGTGAACTTCCACCAGATCTGTTGCTTAAGCCAGTTGAACCCGGCCTCCCGCGTCAACCGCGTAACCAGCGCCCGGTCCTGGTTGTATAAATGCGCCTGGAAGCCGTATCCCTCCAGCGGGCGTAGTTCGGCCAGCAAGCCCTGCGTCGGGGCTTCCGCCACGGCCACCGGCGCTACCTCCGCCGGCGCTACCTCCGCCGGCGCTGCCGCCGCCGGCGCTGCCGCCGCTGGAGGAGCCGGCTCAGCGACCGGCCCCGCGGCCGTTTCTGGAGCATCCGGTGCCTTCGTCGCAGGCGGCGGCTCAGGAACCGCCGGTACTGCCGGCTCCGGCTGTACGCCGCAGGCCACTAACAGTGCAGAGAGCGCCGTCCCCGCCGAGATCGCCAGCAGACAACGTCTCGATATCCCCGAATTTCCCGGTCGTACAAGTGCTTGCAACGAAAACTCCGATGAGATCGGGCCGGATTCGCCCCGGATGAGCGACGCGGCCAATGCGCTGACGAGGAGGTCCATCCTCACGAGAATGGGATTATAGCGATGCCATCCCGGAAGTCCTCCGTAATCTGGAGCGGCAATGGTATTATCTCCGTTCGGACGTAACCCAACCCTCAAGCATCTTTTGGCAGCACCGGATTCCGACGAATTCGACCGGTCGCCTCATAGGAGTAATCTGAATGGCACAATCGCGCACCGGCTCTGCGGCCGTCGGGGTATTAGTGGTCATCGTGGCCTTCTTCGCGCTGGCGGCACTCTTCAGCATTCGCATCGTCGGCGCTGGTGAGGCGGGGGTTATCCACACATTCGGAGAAGTGGATACCAAGCCCCGTCCCTCCGGACTGCTGTTTAAACTTCCTTGGGCGAGCATGGAAACTATGAATGTGCGTACCCAGCAGCTCACCATGAGTTCCGCCTCCGAGGACATCGGCTTTCTAGCAGGCGGCACGGTGAACACGCTGACTTCTGAAGGACTGACCGTCGGCGTGGACCTCACCGTTTTCTACCACCTGAATTTCAACACGGCGCCTGAAGTGTTCCGGGAATTGGGACCCTCGTACGAGGCGGTTGTGCTTTTGCCGGCCGTCCGTGGCGCCATCCGGGATGTCGTCGCCCAGTTTTCCGCCGAAGACCTCTACACCGTGGCCCGGGCGGCCGTGGGCGAACTCATTCTGGGAAACCTTGTGAGCGACCTCGAACAACGTGGAATCATCGCCGAGCGGGTTCTGCTGCGCGACATCACTCTGCCCACACAAATCCAACAGGCGATTGAGCGCAAGCTCGCGGCCGAACAGGCCATTGAGGAGCGCGCATTTCGTGTGCTAGAGGCCGAGCAGGAAGCTGATCGACGGCGTGCGGAAGCAGCCGGTCAGCGGGATGCGCAGGAACTCATCAACTCCACTCTGACTCCTGAATTCCTCCAGTTCCAGTACATCGAGAGCCTGTCCAATATGTCGGGCGGCAACATTATCTACGTGCCCATCAGCCCGGGTACCGGCTTGCCGGTGTTCCTCGACGCGGGCGAGACAGGTAGTACGACTGCTCCGTAAGGGCTCCCGGACGTAGCGACTGTCTGGTTCTGGTCCGATCCGCGGCATCTGACAGATGTGCCTAGGGCAATCGGGTAGACTCTCGGGCCGCCGTAGGGCGATTAGCTCAGCTGGATAGAGCACTACGTTTACACCGTAGGGGTCGCAGGTTCGAGCCCTGCATCGCCCACCAGCGCTGACCGCGGGGCCTGCATTCCCGACCGCCGTCGGCCTGGCCGAGATAGCTCAGTCGGTAGAGCAGTGGACTGAAAATCCATGTGTCGCCAGTTCGATTCTGGCTCTCGGCACCAACGAGCCCGACCGCGAAATGTAGCAACAGATGTAGCAACCCCGGCGATATGTAGCAACGCCGGGCGGACGTGTGTGGAATGGTCGGCGTCTCCTCGAGGAGTGAGCGAACCAGCGCGGGCGTCCACAGACGCCTCGGTGCATAGTCTGGCTCTCGGCACCAAGGAATAGCTCTACCCCTGTGAAACGGGGCTTTTGGAGCAGTCTTCTGCGCTCGACAAGCCGCTGAAAAGGTCCAACTCGCAAGTGGACTCCCTCTCTTAGAGCGGAGCAGAGCGGATGGACATTGCTGTAGCAGTTCGTGGCTACGAACTCGACCTTCAGGAGGAACGCAAGTCACCCCGGACCATCACCTGGTATCTCTCAAAGCTGCGGTACTTCGCACGCTTTCTTGAGGACGAATTCCAGGTATCGGACCTCGGAGACGTTGGGCCAGAACACATCAAAGCCTTTGTTCGACAAGCACAGGCGATGTCAGAGGCGATGGACGGGGTGCACCATTTGAAGGAAGGGGTGCTGTCTTCACTGACCGTTCACGGGTACTTCGTTTCCATCAAGGCGTTCCTCGGCTGGGCCGAACGTGAGGAATACATAGAGTCCAGTCCGGCAACCAGGCTGCGACCACCGAAGACGCGGCAGGTCGTAATTGAGAGCCTCACGCCCGACAAAATAAAGGCGATGCTCAAGGGCACTCTTGGAACCAGGCACGGCAAACGAAACTACGCGATGTCGCTAAGTTGTCTCGCCCACCGGGGCCTCGCCATTAGCCGGACGCATCTCTCCTTCGCCCATGAACGTGATCATGTTGAAGACCGGGGACGGGGAGTTGTCGAGAAGGACGTTGTACAGCGCGTCCCCTGGTATTTCCACGATCTTGCCGACGAACTCAGCTCCTTGCGCCGAGAGCAGTGGCATCTGATCACTGGGGAAGATTCGCACGATTACCCGGTCACCTACGCTGTATTTGGGCTGCATGGCGTTCTTCCCCTGGGGGCGTGCGGACCGCCAGAAGAGTAGCACCGGACCCGGCACCGGCGGACCCGGACGGTATCGCACCGCCTCCCCTGCCCACTACATATTGCGAACAATACCGGCAGAGGTCTCTTCTCAGTCCCAGTGTGGCAGCCGAGGGCAGTTGCATTCAACCCAGCCGCCACCCCTCCACTATGCACGCATCGGCGATGAGGCATCAAGCACTTCGAAGCCCTAAACCCGTCTGTTTTGATGTCAATCGGCAGTTGCGAACCGACGTTGGAGTCGAGCCCGAGATCCCGGTCGCGCTTAACTGGCCGGCACCTCAGCCACCACGTCCTTTGGCCACGGGTCGTCGTCGTTCGGGTAGTTAGCCAGTACGTGAATTGGCGCTCGGAGTGTCGTTATCGTTCCCAGAGTTTCTACGAGCGTGTCTCTTAGGAGTTCCAATTCCGAGCCTGCAAGCCTGACGTCCTCGATATCCGTTCCACCATCTGCAGCCAGAGGCTCACCAGCAGTGGCAAATATACCGCGCAAGGCGACAAGGGAGCCTTCGTAGTGATTCAGGGACCGCGCCAGTGTCGGCTCCAAGGCAGCTGCAAAGTACCGACTGTCCAAGGACTCAGGGAAGTTGAGGTCAGCCTCCGAGCTGAGCCAACGTATCGTTACTGCAGTGGGACCTCGCGACGAGGCATCACCAGCAATCTTCGCGGCGTATTGAAGGGTGACAAGCTGTAGGGCTCGGTGGCGGTACGCCTGCCTTGCAGAAGCCTGAACATTGCTTTTGTCTTCGGATTTCTTTCGCTCTTCAGCGAGTCTGCGGTCATCTTGAAAGCTCGTCTCACATCTCGAGGCTACCCGGAAATCGTTGAAAAGGGCGACGGCTAGTGCTACTGCCGCGGGAATCGCAGCTCCTAGCAACAGCCACCACCATTCGGCATTGTCCACTATGACCGTAACCCCCGTTTCGCCATTCATCCATTCAACCCCATCTTTTCTACTGCTGCGGCCTGGCCATCATCCCAGACCTCGCGGCGACAGCCC
>Ga0114996_10000134_pt1 | contig 97902 bp, 106 predicted proteins | sample ArcticOcean_MG_C_4_FD_87039 | JGI IMG/M metagenome (GOLD analysis project Ga0114996, IMG submission 87039) | Marine microbial communities from western Arctic Ocean - ArcticOcean_MG_CB4_134 | ecosystem: Environmental > Aquatic > Marine > Oceanic | place: Arctic Ocean: Canada Basin | collected...
GGGATCGGCCGCGTCTAACCTCCCCGCGTTTTGCAAACCATTTTGCAAACCTACGGGCTGGTATGCGACGGGTTACACCGGGATACAACGGGGTGGGTACTCTCTTAGTCACAGAGGCAGAGGGATATTACGGGACGCGATGGGGCCCAGAGGGATGGGTGTCCGTGAGTTCGTAAAGCTCAGGTTGTGGGTTCAATTCCCTCCGTCAGCTCCGGATTTCACAGGTTCGAATGCTATATAGCAGATTTATATACAGTGCGGAAATCGCATTTTTGCAAACATGAATCCCATCTTGTCCCCTCAGCAGGGTCTATGCAGATGCGACCAGCGCTGCACACCGCTCTTCGAGACGGTTAATTGCATTAGCCCAAGCTAGACGGGCCGTAAGGTGCCGGCGAACACTTGCCACGCAAGTAGTGATTTCGCTACTAGGCTCAACACGATGTAGGTTCGCTCCCCATATAAGTAGTCCCGCCAACGTCCGATCCGTCGATACTGCAACCACATATTGGCCGAGAAGGTATTGAAGACGAGAAAAATCGAGATAAAGATCACGTAGACAAACGACGGTGCTCTTTGGCCCTCACCTCCTGCTCCGACCAAGTGAATCCCGATAACAAGCCATGGGACAGCACCCGCCAGACAACCGAACCAGAAAGCTGTCCAGTCCGTGTGTTCCGTCCTCTGGTTATGCCGCTCCATCATCCAACCGAAACAAATCATCGTTGCGTTTAGAGCAAATATAAGAATCAGTGCTACCAAGTCGAGAATCCCCACCAGCATCGCAATGACTACAATCATCAGCGACGCGCTGATGGAGTACTCAATCCAGCGGGCGTAGTTGATTCCCTGCCCTAAGTTTCGCGCATACCAAGAGTAAATCGTAGGGGCAGCCACAAGAAAGTGCGCAGCCGCCGAAAGCAAAAGAAATATCGCTACAACTGGACCGATCTGCAGTTCACCGACAGTTTGCAAATCTGTAACTAATCGAAATTGCGACTGATCCATAATCTGAAACGAGGTATTCACCGGCAGCGAAAAATCGCTACTAACCAGCAACATACCTATACCCTGTACCAGGTGCAGCACCGCCACCACGACATTAAAGCGACGAAGGCCACTCATTTTGCTCCCGACCGAATCATGCACTTTCATCACCATATTTTTCATGAACACACACATTGCCTAAATATGTGTGATGAGTTTAGCAATTGCTATGTATCCCGAAACTATTCAAGTGTTCGCTTCGCTATATTTAGCCCGCGTATCCTGTCTCCGTGTACAGCACCTGCCACCCAACCAGAGGTCCAGCCACGTGAGTGTTCGGAGCTCGGAACATTGGACCAGCTTCGTCCAGCTGGTCCGCTGACAGCATGAGTCTAGAATCCGGTGGGGATCAAGTCCGCCCTTCACGCGACCCGGTGACCAGACCAACAGCCACGAGCTCATCGCCGTCCCCAACTACCGGACGCCTCCTGCTGACCGGTGCTACCGGATACGTTGGTTCACGGTTGCTGCCACACCTTGAGCGTTCTGCTCATCCCATTAGGTGTCTGGCACGCCGTCCTGCGGTCTTACACAACCGCGTATCGCCGACTACCGAAGTTTTTCGCGGCGACGTTCTCGATCGACCATCGCTTGACCGAGCAGTCCGTGATGTCCATACGATCTACTACCTCGTCCACTCCATGGGCGCTCCAGGGTCGTTCGAAGCGCAGGACCGCCAAGCAGCACTCAACATGAGTCAGGCAGCAGCTCAATCCGGAGTGAAGCGGATCATCTACCTGGGTGGGTTGGCCAACCCTAATGCTCCACTGTCGCCCCACTTGCGCAGTCGCCTCGAGGTCGGCCGGCTTCTTGGTGAGACAGGCGTCCCCGTCATTGAGTTTCGAGCCTCCATAATCATAGGCTCCGGCAGCCTGTCGTTTGAGCTTATTCGCACGCTCGTCGAGCGTCTTCCGGTGATGGTCACGCCGAGCTGGGTCCGCGTGTTGGCTCAACCGATTGGTATTGACGACGTGGTCAAATATCTCATTGCCTCGCTTGACGTTCCGGACACACCAGGAAGAGTTTATGAAATTGGAGGGTCTGAGCAGCTTTCCTACAGGGATCTCATACGCGAATACGCCCGACAATCAGGACGACGCTCCCTCCTCATTCCGGTTCCCGTATTAAGCCCCCGCGTGTCAAGCCTCTGGTTGGGCTTAATTACTCCCGTATATGCGCGTATAGGCCGTGCCCTAATCGAAAGCGTCTGCAATTCCACCGTGGTACAAAATCAGGCTGCATTGCAAGACTTCGATATCCGTCCGATATCGGCCCTAGAAGCCATTGCCCTCGCCCTAGTACCAACGGCATCTGCCACACGATGGTTCAGCGCTGAATCCAGCGCCGGCCTTCAACCACTCCTTCCTCTCGGCGACGGGTATCGACGAATGGTGCATTCCCGAACCATAACAACTCCAGTCTCGCCCAACGAGATTTTTGGGGTGATTGAGGGTCTCGGTGGCAATAACGGCTGGCTCTTTCTTAGCTGGCTTTGGAAGGTGCGCGGATTCCTAGATCTGCTGATGGGCGGAGTCGGAGTGCGCCGTGGCCGACCCAACACCGCCCATCTGAAGATTGGTGACGCCGTGGATTGGTGGCGGGTTGAACAAATCGAACGCGATCGCCTACTGCGTCTCCGCGCCGAAATGCGGCTACCCGGCCGCGCATGGCTTGAATTCGAGATCGAAGCCTACGAAGCCGGATCCAAGATTCGTCAAACAGCCATCTACCATGCGGACGGCTTGCTAGGTCTGCTCTACTGGTACGTGCTCTATCCCGTGCACAGGCTGCTGTTTAGCGGCATGCTTCGGCGCATCGCCGCTCGTACACTGCACGACAGACCATAAATTCCGCGTCTACCCATTCCCCGGCCAGCGCCGCGTTATGCCCGCGCACTATTCCCCTGGACAGGGCCAGAATCAGCCCGAAGGCAAACTCGGCTACGGTGACGTGATTAGAGCCTGCCGCCACCACGACCGGAATCCCACGACTCCGGGCGGCCTCCAAGTCGACTCGGTCAAAGCCAACCCCTATTCGAGATATCACCTGGAGCTCACTGGCGGCGGTTATCACCGCTTCGTCAAACATTTCCCCACCAAGTAGCGCGGCGTGCACTCCGTCCACCGTGTCGATGAGAGCCTCCGGTGTCGCCGCCTTGGAACCGAGTTTGTCGAAACCGGATTGGACCGTCAGCTCAACATCAGCCTCACTCAAGATTCTTCGCATCTCATCAATCTCGGAAGCCGGAGGCTCAAAATAGATGACTGCCTTTTTCATGACTTTCCTCCGGCCTGGTGGCGGTGCAGCCCGACTGACTCGCTAAGGAACATAGATTGTGGCCAGATAGTGAGAACGGCGCAACCGGCCACGGCGAGGATCAGGGCTGCGGTCAGGGGCGCGCCGCCCGGCGCCGTCAAAACAGTGATCGAAATCGAGTTGGGATACGGCACGATTTGTAGCGCGGCCGCAAGTCCTTCGCCGCCAACCGGAAGCGCGGACCGGGCCACGATCACCACGGAGCGCACGCCCGGGGCGAACAGCGACTGGCCAAGAATCGCATCAAATTCGAACAATCCGGAGCGGGAGGTTTGGACGGTAGCAAGAGCCAGGGCCGAACGCGGAAGTTCGCCGCCGGGGATTCCAACATGCGCATAAATGACGATCTCGTCGCGGGCCGACCAGCCACTGCCAGAGATACTGACCGGCTGCCCAAGAGTCACCCGGGATGGCTGCACGGAAAGGCTGGCGGTACCCGGACCGTCGACGGTGGTGGAGCCGCCCAGCGATTCGCCATACGCACCGAGGGCGACGACCACCATGATCGGCACCATCAGAACGAGCCCGAGCGCACCGGCTATTACGAGAGCCAGACGGGTGCGCATCTAGGCGCACTCCGCCGGATGGCTAAAGCCGACATGGAGTTCTACATTCCCGACGGCCACCCCACGTCCTCCTGTCGCTCCACTAGATTCACCGCTCTCCTCGGGCTGATGCCGAATCGTTTAACGATCCGTGGAAGCCGCACGAAAGCGTCAACCGATCTTACGCGAGTTCTCGGGTCGCAGACGGTCGGGCCAGGTACTCCACGCCGGCTTATGCTGTCTCGCGGCGATCAACGAATCGGCCGGATGCATCAGGGCGCGAACTCGGGAGGCACACTCAATGGACGTCGAACTGTTGGTGGATGCCAGAGCCATCACGGGCGAAGGCCCGGTGTGGGATGAACGGGACGATTGCCTTTACTGGGTCGACATCATGGGCAGTCAGGTACACCGTTTCGATCCGGCGTCGGGCGAGGACACGATTACCGAGACCGGGAAACATACCGGGGCCGTTATCCCCCGTGCTTCCGGCGGCTTTATCCTGGCAACCGTCAACGGATTCGACATTCTCCATGCCGATGGGCGGATCAGCCACCTCTTGGACGTGGGCGCCGGCGAGCCGGACGCGCGCATGAACGATGCCAAATGCGATAGCAACGGCCGTCTGTTCGCCGGAACCATGCGGTACGACTTCGCCAAAGACGGCGGCGCGCTATATCGGCTGGACCCCGATGGTTCGGTGCGGACGGTGGTCGAAGACGTGACGGTGTCGAACGGGACGGACTGGAACCTGGCCAACGACACGATGTACTACGTTGACAGCCTGAGCCCGGGGATCGACGCGTTCGATTACGACCCGAAGACAGGGAATATCAGCAGCCGGCGAAAACTGGTGGGCATTGCAGGGGATTTAGGCGCGCCGGACGGACTCACCGTGGACGCCGAGGGTTTCATCTGGGTCGCGATCTTCGGCGCGAGCCGGGTACAGCGCTACTCACCGCTAGGGAAACTAGACGGCGAAATCATGCTGCCCGCCTCGCAGATCACCAGCATGGCGTTCGGCGGAGAAGACTACCGGGACCTGTACATCACCAGCGCGACCGAAGGATTTGAGGATGCGGATTTCGAGCGGGAGCCGGTCGGCGGCGCGCTGTTTCGCGTTCGGCCCGGCGTTTCCGGGCGCGCGCCCGGTCTATATGGAGGTTGACGAGACGGCCGTTCTGATCCTGGCCTCATGGACCGGCTAGTGCGGCTGGTGCGGGCCCTGCGACCGTCGCGGCTGGCGACCTAAGCCTTGCTCACGGCCGCCTTGATCTACTTCTCACTACCCTTCTACCTGATGGTCGTCAACGGGCGCAAGCCGTTCCGGGACTTTTCGCCACTTGATATCTGGAGCGTCTGGCTCAGCGGTCAATCTTTTGGCGCGTTCCAGGCGGCCTGGCCGTTCCTGAGCCCGGCGTTCTGGAACAGCGTGCGAGTAGTGGCGCCGGCGACCGCAGTAGTGACCCTGCTCGGGGCGGTGAACGGATACGTGCTGTCCCACTGGCGCTTTCGGCATTCCAGCCTCGTGTTTCTCCTGATCATGTTCGCCATGTTCCTCCCCGAACAGGCCGCGTTGATCCCGTTGGTGCTCACTTGGCGGCCCCTGAATCTCTGGGCTCGGGCGCCGGCCTCGGCCTGACTTTCGTCATCGTCACGCTACCCGTGTCCACGCTCATATTTCGCGTCTATTTCGGGCGCATCCCGGTGGACCTGCTGGAAGCCGCCCGCATAGACGGGGCGGGGTTCGTGCGTATCTTCCGCTACATCATCGTCCCGCTGGGCTTGCCGGCGCTGGCGGTCGCACTGATTTGGAACTTGACCCGGATGTGGAACGACTACATTCTGGCTCTTGTCGTGCTGGCCAATCCTGACGACTGGACCGTGATGGTTCGCATGAACCACCTGCGCGGCCCGGTGGGCTTCGCAGGAGCGCTGATCGCCAGCGGGCCGGCCCTCATCATTTTTCTCCTGCTTGGACGTTGGTTCCAGCTAGGAATCCTTACCGGGGCGCTGCGCGGCTAACCGCTTCGAGCCGCGTCACCAATCCACAGGAGATCCTTCCGATCGGACCCCGACCAGGCACGGCGTCAAGAATCCGGATCGCACATCGCTGGCCTGGCGTTGAGCCGCCCTCGGCCCGAAGCAGCGTCCCTCCAGCCAATTTCGCGCTCGACGGTAAGAGACTCCACATATTCGGGGGAGCGGCGCATCTAGCCTAGGGGCAACGGCTGGATGTCCCCGAAACGCGGGCGGGAAGCCAGGTCGAGATGTGAAGACCGCCGGTCGATCGCAGGCGTTTTTCGCACCTCCATCCGGATCACATCCTCAAGCTAATCGCATATAAAAAAACATAACGAGTCCTCGGTTGGCGCTGCCATCAACACGGTGTGGGCGGTCAGCCGACGAACTCGTCAGCAGATCGAGAAGGTCTGGAGGCTCGCAATGCAAAACACTGTGACCGCACACCATGTCAACAGGATCGACTCGGCCCTCATCCACAATAGAACAAAGGGCATGTGCGGTTTCATCACATCGCGCCTGAGCGTCCGCCTAACGGCCATGCTCCTGGCACTGGCCGTGATACCGATGGTCGGCCTGGGCGTTTTGAGCTACGTCCAGGCCAGCCGCGCTCTCCGCGAACTGGCGTTGAGCAATGTCGCGCAAGACGCCGCCGCACGAATCAGCGATGTTCAAACATTCCAGGAACAGTTCGTCTCCGATCTGTTGACGCTCGCCGACGGGCCGCCGACGGCGGCCGTCGTGCGCGCCCGGGACAACGGCGGCATCGACCCGATGACCGGCGATACGGAAGAGGTGCGGATGGAGCGACCCACGCTAATTTCGGCGACGATGATGCGTAACAAGCGTTTCTACCAACAGCTGCGTTTCATCGATCCAAACGGGGACGAGTCGGTTGGTGTCGATTATCTCGATGGCGAGATCGTCGCCGTGACCGGTACAGGGGCCCTTTTGAACCGGTCGAATGATCCGTCATTTGAAGGCGCGCGAGATCTACAGCCTGGCGAGGTTTTCATTTCAGAGATAAAGCTGGATCGAGTAGACGGCGAGTTGCGGGTGCCGCAGACGCCAATAATTCGGTATAGCACTCCGGTACGCAACTCCGCCGGAGAATTTCGAGGAGTCATGGTCGTCACCGTGCTCGCGAACAGCATTGTGGATCGCCTCGCCGCGGAGCACGGTGAAATATATCTAGCAGGCTAGAAGGACGAGGGGTTTGAGTATCTCCTGTATCCAGACCCGTCAAAGACCTTTTCAATCGACAAGGGAACCGACTTCAATGTTGAGCAGGACTATGGGGAGCTGCAGCTTCTGGAGTTTGACCCTCTGCACCCGGCAAGCGCCGATGGCCCCGGCCGTCACTGGCTGGTGGTACGGACATTGCCAGAAGACGAGGTGCTGGCCCCGGTCAACGATCTCGGTCGCGTGATGGTGTTTGTGGGGCTGGCGGTGGCCGTCGTGGTCGGGATAGTCGCCTGGCTGATGGCGCGCGGAATTTCGCGACCGATTGCCCGTGTGGGAGCGGCTCTGAGGAAGATTGCGGCTGGCAATCTCACCGCCGATCTGGCGGTGGACTCAAATGACGAGATCGGCAATATCGTAAGTGTCATCAACGACATCGCCGATCAGACAAACTTACTGGAGCTCAACGCGGCCATCGAGGCCGCTCGCGCCGGCGAGGTCGGAAGAGGATTTGCGGTCGTTGCCGAAGAGGTCCGCCGACTCTCAGAACGCACCAGCCGCGCTACAGACGAGATCGTCACGCTGGTCCGTTTCAGTGCAGGATGGAACGAGCGAGGCCGCCCGGGGCATCGAGGCTGGCGCCCAGGAGGTGGTGGCGGGCGCCGAAGTCGCAGCCGAAGCAGGCGATTCGCTCGAAACCATTCTTGAGGCCGTCAGCCGGACAGCCGGAAGCGTCAGTCAAATATCACTGTCCGCCGAGCAGCTTGCCTCCTCCACGGATCGGGTTACCGCCCAGGCAAACGATGTGAACGACAGCATGGAGAGCATTTCAGCGATGCTGGAGGAGACCAGCGCCGCTTCGGAAGAATCCAGCGCATCTACAGACCAGCTCAGTCGACAGATGTCGGATCTAGCGATATCGGCCGAGGAGCTCAACGCCCTCGCCCGCGAACTCAGGACGGGTGTGCGCGCGTTTCAATTGGATGGGTCTGGCTCAGCTCGAATCGTCTATAGCATCCCTGAACGCAGCAACCTCCATACCCCGGAGGCCAGCAACGGTGACGCCGGGCCCACCGCGGTAGAGGCTCCGGCCGAGTTCTAGATTATCTCCGTAAATCCGGCCCCGGTCGGCCGAGTCACGCACAGCCGACCGGGGTTTGCATTGTTCCGTGGCTCCTGAGAGAACCATCAACCACGGGCAGCCCACGCCTTCGACGGCTGGTTTGGCGGTTCGAGGCCGGTCGAGCTAGGGTTTGCCGGTGAATCCAAGAACCACGATTGACGACGACGGACCAGCAGGCCCGCAGCTGGACGAAGAAATAGCGGCAGACAGGGCGCCCGCCTCGCGCTCTCTCCTGGTAGCGGCCGGCCTCGGCTACGCCATCAGCCTTGCCCTGTTTATCGTGCCTCTGGTCCATTTCGTGGCGATCCCGGCCGCGCCTGCCGTGGGGAGCGTCATTGCCAGCAGCATGCTGGGCGATCCGCGCCGGCGGCGCCTGGCGCTGGCCCTCGTGCTCACCCTGCTGTGGGAGCTGCCTGTTGCTGGCGTTGGATTCGTAACCGGATGGTCGGGGCTAGTGATTGCTCTAATCGCTGTAGGGATCGCGATTTGGGCCTTCGGTCTGTCCCTGCTGGGCTCTCTGATGGCGGATCGGGTGAATAACTACGCCACGAAGCGATGGCGCGGCCGGAAGGCAACCGGGGACTCGCAGGAGCCCGTTGAAAAAGATCGCACCGCCAGATAGCCAACGTCGTGCACGAATAGATGGCCGCAGCCGCCGGAGAGTGAAGGCCGGTTTGGACCGGGCTTGCAGCCATCAACGAGCGGTTCATTTGCAAACCGGCCGTCGGTGACCAATACTCCCCCCTCGAAATGGTCATCGCGCGGGAGGCGGCAAACCCACCGGCGATTCGTCGCGGAAGCGATCAACATGACAACAGAGGCGCCGCTGAAAATCGGAAACTGCCCCGATTCCTGGGGAGTCTGGTTTCCCGACAATCCGAAACAGACTCCATGTCGGTGTCGATCATGACGCTATTCCTGGTCGGACTGGTGCTGATGCTTGCGGCTATGGTGGTGAACTTCTGGCTGCCCGAGGCCAGGCTGCGAGACAGTTGGAATGAGCCACCCAGCGATTGACCGCGCAACGGCAGTGTCGAATTCGCTAATATTCTCCGCCGGTACTATTTCATTGGGCAGAGCACCGGTCACACGCGCGAAGGAATAACGATTGAAGCAGAGAACATGAGCGACTGGGCGGTGATCCTCGGGGCATCCAGCGGATTCGGCGCCGCCACTGCGCGCCGGCTCGCCGCCGACGGAATCAACGTGTTCGGCGTCCACCTGGACCGTCGGGGCACGATGCCGCTGGTCGAAGCGGTCATCTCAGATATTGAAGCCACCGGACAGAAGGCGCATTTCTTTAACAGCAACGCGGCCCAGGACGATGCCCGGGAAGAGGTGGTCGAAGAGATCGGTAAGACGCTCCAGACGGACGGTGGGCGCGTGAGGGTTCTGCTGCATTCGTTGGCGTTCGGGAATTTGCTACCCTACCTGCCCGACGAGGACCACGCGGCGATCTCCATGGCGCAGATGGATATGACCTTCAACGTCATGGCCCACAGCCTGGTCTATTGGTCGCGAGACCTGGTAGAAGCCGGTCTGATGGGGGAGGGAGGGCGCATATTCGCCATGACCAGTGCCGGCAATCAACGAATCTGGCCGCACTATGGCGCGATCTCGGCGGTGAAATCCACCCTGGACACTCATGTCCGGCGGCTGGCCTTCGAGCTGGCCCCGCGCGGAATTACAGTTAACTCCATCCGCGCCGGCGTCACCGACACCCCGGCGCTTCGCCAGATTCCGGGCAACGAAGAGCTGATTGCGCACGCCAGCCGGGTCAATCCCAGCGGACGCCTGACGACACCGGAAGACGTGGCCGCGGCGATCTCGGCCCTGGTCGACCCACGGACATACTGGATCACCGGCAATGTGATCGGTACCGACGGCGGAGAAGACCTCGTCGGATGATCGCCCGGGAAGCTCTCAGGTCGGTCGCCTGATCTTCCGCTAATCAATTTATGGGCAGGGCACCCACCTCCGATGGGTCGCTCGCAATGCAGGGAATTGCAAACCTTCTATGGGCAGGAGGCTCGCCTATGGAGATTCACGCCAGCGCGACTTTTGAGTCGTTGACCGTGCGGATCGCGCAAGAGGACGAGAACGGCAGCAGATCTATCGTTGAACGGGTTAGACGTTCAATGGTCTTGCAGGCGACCGTGCTGCTGGACCCGGACCGGGGACAGAGCAAGCCGCCGCTCTCGCAGCCACCTCCAACCGGCGGCCCGGCGGCGGCCCAGTCTTTTTATCCCGGTCTCAATCCGTCACAGACTCCCGATTCAGTGGCCGGCCGGGTGTTGGATTTCATTCGCGCGCTCGCCGGCGGCGACCTGGAACGGCTGGAAGTGATGATGGAGGCCGCCGAGCAGGCCTTGGCCGAAGCCGAGAAAATTTTCGGCGGGACCCTGCCCGAAATCAGCTATACCACGATGAAACTGATTCGAGCGGGACTCACGGACATGCTTGCCGAATTCCGCGGCGAGCCTCAGTCCGAGGAATCTCCGGCTGCGGCCTCGCTGGAACTGGTTTACGTGGCACAGCAGACAAGCTTTTCGCAGTACACCGCCCAGGGTGTCATTGCCTGACAGCGGCAGGCGGGGAGCTTACGGGAGCCGGCGGCGGTCGGGCGCTAAGCCGACCTTTGCCGGGCGCGCTGGCCCGGACGTTTAACAAGCACTAAGCGCTTTGGCCGGATCGAGGCCGTGTCTCGGGCTAGTAGGTCTCCGCCACGTCGATCAGGCCATCAATATCCAGAATATCGATTCGCTTACGCCATATGGAAATCAAACCGCGCGACTTCAGATCGTTCAAAGCTTGAGTGGCGGTTTCGCGTGAGGTCCCGACAGTCTCGGCCATCTCGTTGTGGGTCAGACCAGCCACGGTTTTGTTGGTTTCATCGGTCTGCTGCAAGATTAGACTCGCCAGCCGACCGGCGAGGGATTTGAATGCCAGGTCTTCGAGGCGGATCTCGGCCTCTTCAAGGCGACCCGCACTTGCGTTCATGAAACGGATGCCCACCATCGGCGTGCGCATGATCAGAGCTTCCAGATCCCGACGACTCATAACGCAGAAAGAGGACGGTTCGAGAGCCTCCGCAAACGTCCCGTACATCCCCTGGCCGATGAAGGACATTTCCCCGAAAAACGTGCCGGGCTCAACCGTGTCGATGATGAATTTCTTACCCTCGGGAGAAATCCGGTAAAGCTGAATCCTGCCTCCCTTAAGCAGGAACAGACCTTCGCCGGTCGTCTCTGGTTCAAATACGACACGCCCATTGGGCACCGCGAATTAGCGGGTGGTGCGGTCCAGCGTCTCCATCTCTTCCTCCGACAGATCCTGAAACACCTCTATTGAGGAAAGCAGCAAAATCTTTTCAGACGAATACTGGGCGCCATCGCCCCCCCTGGTCCGGGGCGTTCCCGCCAAGCCGTATCCCAAACCGCTGGCCTATTTGGTCGATGTCACTGGCTCCAGCTCTCTCAGCAACCAAGCCTCGCGCGGATTCCCGAGGTGCAGAACCTCGTCGTTGAGAACGAACGTCGGCACCGCCACCACTTGTTTGGGAATACCCGTTTCTGGCTCGCTCAAATTAACGATTCGAACGCTGAGACTAGGATATCTGCCCGCCATAAGTTCCGCCAGCCTTCTCGACTCATTGCAGGAACCACAATCATCCGCAACGTATATGCCCAGGTGGACTTCGGTCTGCGGAGTTCGCCGCGTCTCGGGTTCGTGCGATTTCATGATCAAAAATCTATCCATTCCGGCCGGGGATCACCGTGAGAATAGCGACAGAGGAGGAGGACACGATCAGCCTCGATCTGACCAGGGCACGTACAGATTCGGCGGAACGCTCCTGGCGGCGGCCAGGCGCGCGTCGGCGGTGTCCGTCGCTATCTGCAATTTCAGAGCCTCAACGCCTTCAAAGCGGCGTTCCGGCCGCAGGAATTCCTCAAAATACACGCGAATCCGCTCGCCGTAGATATCGCCGTCGAAATCTAGTAGATGCGCTTCGAGAAGCCGCTTATTGTCGCCAAACGTCGGGCGGACTCCAAGGTTGATCACCGCCGATCGCAGCTCCGTTGAGTCCTCGGTACTCAGAAGCGCCCGGCCCGAGTACACGCCGTTGGCGGGAAGCGACAGGTCCTTGTCGATTTCCAGGTTCGCTGTCGGAAATCCGAGCTCACGCCCCCGCCGATCCCCTCGGGCAACTTGGCCAGCGTAGCTGGGCAGCCGTCCCAGCGCCTCCGTGGCCCGCTCGATGTCAGGAAGCTTAAGGAGATCGCGAACCATGATGCTGCTGACTCGCTGTCCGATCACGACCGGCTTGACCACCTTCAACTCAAATCCGATTCGCATACCTATGACCTGCATCTCCTCGACCCCGGCGTGCCGCTCACGACCCATCCGGCCCTCCCTCCCGGTAACGAGCACCGACATTCCCAGACTGTTCCGCAGTCCGCTCAGGAAGTCATCGGCGGTCTGACGGGCGAACTGGTCGTCGAAAGGAACTACCCGAATGAAATCAGGCGCCTCTCCGCCGATCAGATCAAGGCGATCCTCAAGAGAGGTGAGGAGGCGTAGTTCGACATCCGGTCGCAGGATCGTGAGCGGGTGCGGCCAGAAGGTGAGGACGACACTCGATCCACCAATCTCCCGGGCCTCCGCCACGGTCGCACGAATGAGTTCGCGATGGCCGACGTGGACGCCGTCGAATTTTCCGATTGTGACCGCGGTCGGACCACTGAGTTCTAGATTCTCATTCTCGGCGACTAGGACGGTCAACTCGCGCCCGCGACCTGGCCCGCCATCACCAGGCGGGGACGGAGAGGCTCCCCCAAATTCGAGCTGCCTATCCCCAGAAACGCGCCGTAGCCTCCGTAAACCCGAATGTCTTCAGCTACTGTCGCGCAAGCCACGGGGTTGCCGTTCACAAAGCGCCGCTGGCTTTCCGCTCCAAGCACCGTTCCCGGTAGTGTCAGCGCCGCCTCGTCCGGGGCGTAGGCGATCGCGCCGTAGTAATCCCACTCGATCGCATGCACGGCATCGTCCAGCGGGATGGCATTGCGCGCCAAAAATGGACCCACCGCCGTGCGCTTCAGCCCGGCCAGGCAGCCGAGCGTGCCGAGGCGCTCGCCCAGATCCCGGGCAAGGCTGCGGATGTAGGTGCCGGCGCCGCAGCTAACGTCGACGGCCACCACCAGCCGTCCGCCATTTCCATGATCGTCTCGCAGGTGGCTCAATCCGGCCGCGGAGAGATCATCGCCATTCCACCAATCCACATCGCACAATTCCAGCGAATGGATACATACCTTGCGCGCCGGCAAATCCGGCGGCCGGCCGCCGCGAGCCAGATCGTAAGCTCGCCGTCCCTTAACCTTGATAGCCGAGTAGGCTGGTGGGCGCTGCGACTGGCGTCCGACCATCGAGGCCAGCACCGATCTGAGCGCGGCGATCCCAGGCACCTGCGTGGACCGGACTGTCAGCCGCCCCTCAAGGTCCTGGGTGTCGGTGGCGACCCCAAACATCACGACCGCCAGGTATCGCTTGGGTTGACTGTGCAAAAAGTCGATCATCCGGGTCGCGCCACCGACCGCGATGGGGAGCACGCCATCCGCCAGCGGATCAAGCGTGCCCGCATGCCCGACCCGGCCGAACTTGCCAGCGCGCTTTATCGCCGCCACCACGCGGGCCGAGGTCAGGTGGCGCGGTTTCAGCACGTTCAGGAAAAAGTCCGGAGAGTGCGACTCGATAGGCGTTCAGGTTCCCTCGGGTTCAGGCTCATCATCGGGTCGATCTACGAGATCCAATCTCTGAATCATGTCTATGACCGCCATACCCTCAAGATACTTCGTATCGAATTCAAATCTGAGCTCCGGAGTGAGGCGGGTGCCGAGCGTTTGACCGAGCTCATGACGGATGTAGCCGCCGGCCCGATCCAGCGCCTCGCGGGCCTCCCGAATGTCCTCCTCGTCACCGTAAACGGTGTAGTAGACCCGGGCGAACGAAAGATCGGGGCTGACTTCCGTGCGAGTAATCGTCAAAAATCCAATGCGCGGATCCTTCACTTTACGATGAAGGATCGCACCGAGCTCGCGCTCGATCTGGGAGGTAAGGCGCTCGGCGCGGCGGTTCATATCTATAGCCCGTCTGCCGGCAAAGGCCGATCAGCTTCCGGGAAGGCTCTCTTCTTCGTGATGAGCCTCGACAATATCGCCTTCCGCAACCTTGGGCCTCACGGTGATCCCGAGCCCGCACTCGTACCCAGCCGTGACCTCGTTAACCATATCCGCGAAGCGCCGCAACGTATCCACCCGGCCGGTGGCGATGGTTTCGTCCCCGCGTATCACCCGAATGGTCGCTCCCCGATTTAGGCGACCCTCAGTGACCAACCCTCCGATTATCTTGAGCGCACGCTCAGAGCGAAATACACCACGGATTTCAAGGCGGCCATCAATGACCTCCGTGATTACGGGTTTAATCTTGCCCTTGAGCGTGGCGTCGACATCGTTAATGAGATCGTAAATAATCTGGTAAATACGTATTTCCACGCCGTTTTGGTCGGCCAGCCCGCGGGCCGCCGGACTGGCTTTTACGTTAAATGCCACCACGACGCCTTTGGCCGCGGTGGCCAGATTGACGTCATTTTCGGTTATCGCGCCCACTCCCGAGTAAACAATATTTGGCTTGACCAGCTCGTAGCCAAGCGCCTGCACCGCTTGCACCACCGCCTCCACCGAGCCGTCCGTGTCAGCCTTGACCACAAGGTCCAGCTGCTGGATCGCCCCATGCGTGAGCTGACGGGCGAGATCCTCCAACCCCAGGCGCTCCGCTACCGAGGACTCCTCGCGGGACTCCCGCAAGCGACGCGCCTCGGCGATCTGGCGAGCCTGCTTTTCGTCGTCCAGAACGGCCAGTTGGTCACCCGGGCGCGGCATTGCGCTGAGCCCGGCTACCTCCACCGGTCTGCCCGCCGCCGCCACTTTGATCCGATTACCATCGGCATCAACCAGACTGCGAGCCTTGCCGCTCTGTAGACCCACCACAAACGCATCCCCTACCCGTAACTCGCCGGCGCTCACGAGCACTGTGGCCACCGGCCCAACGCTACGATCCAGGCGCGTCTCGATAACCGCGGCCCGCGCCGGACCCGTCAGGCGGGCGATGGGCTGGTCGATTTGCGTCGTAAGGTGAATCATCTCCAACAGGTCGTCCACGCCCTCGCCCTTCAGGGCCGAGATCTCAACCGAAACCACATCTCCCCCCATCGACTCGACCAGCAATTCCGCGTCAGCAAGTTCGGTGAGCACCCGCTGGGGATTGGCCCCCGGCAAATCGGCTTTGTTCACCGCCACAATGATGGGCACACCGGCAGACTTGGCGTGAGCGATCGCCTCTCGCGTCTGCGGCATTACCCCGTCATCAGCCGCCACCACCAGGACCACGATATCCGTCACCTGGGCCCCCCGGGCCCGCATGGCCGTGAACGCCTCGTGACCCGGTGTATCGATGAACGTTATCGGGCTACCTTCCACTTCCACCTGATACGCGCCGATCCCCTGTGTGATTCCACCCGCCTCGCCGGCGACGATATTGCTCTTCCGAATGGCATCCAGGAGCGTGGTTTTGCCGTGGTCCACATGCCCCATCACCGTTACCACCGGCCCCCTTTCGCCCATCTCCCCCTCAACATCCGGGATATCGCTGACCTCGTCCTCCGGGGCGTCTTCCGGCTCCTTCTCGAGCAGCTCCGCCTCGATCTCCATGTCCGCCAACATCAGCGCCGCCGTCTCGAAATCGAGCGTCGCATTGACGTTGGTGACAATACCGCGGTTGAAGAGCTCACCCACCAATTCGACGCCGGTCATGTTGATCAGTTCGGCCAGTTCGCTGACATTGATGGAGTCGGAGATCGTGACCTTGTCCGGGCGCTCAACGACTACTTCTACCGGTGCGGTCTCAGCCTCGGCCGTTGCCGTGACCGGTCGTTTGCGATTTACCGGGCGGGCGGGTCGATAGGGTTTTCGTCTACGTCGTGCGGCCAATCTCTCCTACTTCACGAGTTGATACGGTCCGAGGGTCCGCCGGATTCATGGCGGTCCGTCAAGCTTACTGTGTTCGTCGCGGATTTTGATCAAGCGATCGCGTAAAAGCGCGCCACCCTTTAATCCCAATGATCGAGCAAAGGCGCCCCCAGTAACCGCTTGATCCCAGCAATTGTCCGCTCCGCATACATAGGCTCCGCGCCCGTGCATGTGCCCGGCGGGATCAAGTGCGAGCTCCCCCTCGGGGCGCCGCACCACCCTGATCAGTTTATCCTTTTCCAGCTTGAGCCCGCACACGACGCAGGTGCGCCGTGGAACGTGCCGGCTGCCGATAGAGCCGATTTTCTATTCGCCGTCCTCGGCCTGAACGGCCGCCGGCTCCGGCTCCGGCTCCGGCTCCGGCTTCGGCTTCGGCTCGGCCACCGCAGCCGCCTCGATGGCACCGATAATATCGGCCTTGCGGCGCAGCCCGGTCAGCGAGATCTCCTTTTCGGCCGCAAGCGCCCGTAACTCCGGCACAGTCAAGCCCGGCAGATCGACGTCGCCGCCGTCTCCATCCTCGTCGGTTTCGACGCCCGCCAGCACGTCCGGTGCCGCCTCCAGCTGAAGATCGTCTGGAGCCGAGGCGTCGCGGATATTGATTCGCCATCCTGTCAGCCGGGCCGCGAGCCGCGAGTTCTGCCCTTCCCGACCGATCGCCAGCGAAACCATGTCTGGCGCAACTAGCACGTCGGCCAGGTTCTCCTCGATACTGATGTTCACCGAAATTACCTGCGCCGGGCTCAGCGCATTGGCCACGTACTTCACCGGAGCATCGCTGTACTCGACGATCTCCACCTTCTCGGGAACTAGGTCGCGGACGATGTTCTGAATTCGGGACCCGCGCATTCCGACGCAGGACCCAACCGGGTCAAGTCCGTCCTGCAGCGCCCGAACGGCCACCTTCGTGCGGATGCCGGCGTCCCTGGCGATATTGACGATTTCGACCGCGTTATTGGCGATCTCCGGTATTTCACGCTCGAACAGCCTCCGCACAAAGTCAGAATGTCGGCGGGAGACGCTCAGCTGCGGTCCGCGGCCCTCTTCGTTCACCTCCATCAGATAGACGCGAATGCGTTGGTTCAGCCGCAGATGCTCGGTCGGGATCTGCTCCATGGGCGGCATCATCGCCTCCGCCCGGCCGAACTCCAGGACCACGCCCCGATGATCGATCCGGGTGACCTTGCCAACCATCAACTCCCCCACATGATCTACGTAGCGGTCGTGAACAAGGGATCGCTCGGCTTCCCGAAGGGTGAAAAGCATCGCCTGACGAGCCTTCTGCGCCGCGATCCGACTGAATCCTTGTGGCGTTATGTCAACCTGAACGATGTCCCCGAATTTCAGGTTCTCGTCGACCTCGATGGCGTCCGCGAGCGAAATTTCAGCGTCTGGATCGGTTACCTCATGCTCCACCACCGTGCGATTCGCGTGAACGCTGAAACTGCCCTGCCCATCAACATGCACATCGATATCTTCCAGCGCCCCGGGCAGATCGCGATATGCGGAATCGACCGCGGCCCGCACTGCCTCCAACACTTCGTCGGTGGCCAAGCCTTTATCGGCCGCGATCTGAGCAAGCGCCAACTCAAACTCGCTTTTCATCGGCGCTTTCCTCGCTATGCCCGATCGAAGGACGGCCCTTCAACGTCGTCCCGCCCGGAGACAAAAGAGAAGTGGGGAGCGCCCACTTCTCAATTCGCGTTCACTATGTTCGGTTCCAGGTCGACCAGTATAGCAAGCTTGCCTTCGGCAGCTGCCTGCCGTGCGTGCGCACTACCTCTCCGCCAAATCCGGCTAGATAATCCGAATTCCGCGGCGGTCGAACAGCCGAAGTTTTGTCGCCGGAAACCGTGCCGGCACCATGGCTCTAGGCACGATATCGGGGTTTGCCGCATGTCGTGCCGTCAGATGCATCCCGTCAAATTCGAAGGTTGTGAGCTGCTCCCGATCGCTCACCAAAGGTTGCACCGTTTCAGCCCGCAGCCAGATCGTTTCAGGCGTCTCTGCCCCGGTAAATTCCAGGTGCTCCGGCCTGATTCCGATGGTCACCTCTTCACCTTCCAGAATTTGCAGGCTGTCCGCGCTCAGGGGCAGATCCCGTCCCCCTATCCGGACCCTCCCTCCGCTCACCATCCCGGGAATCAGGTTCATGGCCGGTTCGCCCAGAAAACCGGCTACGAACGTGTTGTGCGGCCGGTCATAAAGCTCGCGGTACGTGCCTACCTGGGCGATTTGACCAGATTGCATAAGGGCTATGCGATCCGCCAGCGCGATCGCCTCGCTCTGATCGTGCGTGACGTAGATCGCCGTCACCCCGAAGTGACGGAGCAATCGCTTGAGCTGTACCCGCATCCGTGCCCGGAGTTGCGCATCCAGATTCGACAGCGGCTCGTCCAGGAGGAAAACGGTCGGGTTGCGAATTATGCACCGGGCGACCGCGACACGCTGCTTCTCTCCCCCCGACAGCATGCGGGGCTTGCGGTCGAGCAACTCTTCAAATCCGCCGCCCATGATGCGGCAAACCTCGCGGACCCTTTCGCCAATCTCCTCGGTCCGACGATTAACCATGAAAAAGAACGACAGATTTCGCTTGCTCTCCATGTGTGGGTAGAGGGCGTAATCCTGGAAAACCACCCCCACATGCCTATCGCCTGGCGAGTCCTGCGTGACCTCGGCGCCGTCGAAATAGATCCTGCCCGCCTTCGGCGTGATGAGGCCGGCCACAGCCCGCAACAGGCTCGACTTGCCACAGCCGGACGGACCCAGGATCGCCATCGTCTCCCCATTGCGGATGGAGAGAGCGACACCGTCCAGGGCGCGGACCATGCCGTGTTCCAGTTCAGGGCGTTGCCCTTCTTCGTCCGCAACCCGATCCGACCTTGAGGGCGAGTCTACAGGTCGCCGCCGCCCGTCGGTCGGCGGAAAGAAAACATCGACGCCTTCAATGTCTATCGCGACCATGGATACCGCCGATGCATGGCCCGTCAGCCCGAGTTCTGGCTGCCGCCATCCTGTAGCTCATATTTCTCCAGAAGTCGACCCACTGTGCGCAATCCTGTCTTCGCCACCACCTGCGGGCCAACCGTAATGGCGATGACGTTTAAAGGCACGATCACGATCAGCGAAATCAAGGTAATGAACAGCAGCCCCATGGTATTGCCAAAGTTCCCTATCGCCATCACCGACGCATTCCGAAACACGTTGTAAATGCCCGCCTCCGTCCTAACAAGAAGTGGGAAGAGATAGGGTTGAATCATCAGCCAGAAAAGTATTGGGTATAGCGCGACGATGGCCAGTATCTCAATGGCCGCGCTTGCTTGCGCCCGGTAGAAAACAAAAGCCATCACCAGCGCGTACAGGATGAACAAATCGACCAGCGCCAACTTCCATGCTCGGAAAAAATTACGTTTGAAACCGCGTCCAAATTGCCGGTACGTAATCGGTTCCAGATCATCCATTTCCAGAGCACTACTGTAGAGAGCCGCCGTGGCTGGAGCGGCCAGCAACATTACGATGGCCGTCATAATCGGCAACCCGATCAAAATATCCGGCACGACTCGGCCTTCGACCAGCGCGTCCCGGGCCCGCTCGTCCCCCACGAATCTCGATGCCGCGGCCACCAGCAGCAGGCCCCATGGGACCATAGCCACCGTCCAGGGCAAATTGACTCGTCCCACTATCGCGAAAATATCGTAGTAGAACTTCCCCAGCGACCACCAGAAATGTTTGAACGGCTCCAGAAAAGTCAGTTGCCGTCGCTCCTTGCCTTCAAGCGGTCCGGTTCCATTCTGCGCAAGGCCGCTTCGCAGGTGTCTTCAGCACCGGATGTCATTAACATTTTGCGCAGTGCGAGTTCGCCAGATTAGGGTATCAAGATCAAGTGAATCTGAGAAACGTCCTCCGGCGGCGATTCGACGGCGTCACGCAGGGCCGCGGTACGGCCCCGGAAGATTTCGGAACGCCGACACCACCCGCCGGCATCCGGAATTGAGAGGTGTCTGATCTGCGGCCTACGCTTTTCTCTGTACCTATTGCTCTTATTTCTGGCCGTAGCCGGAATTTTGGGATTCTTCGCCTCCCGGCCTACGATCAGCGTCTCGGACCTGGACCAGTTGGAACCGGATCAGGGTGAGCTAGCCGGACTGGACAGCCGTCTGGACGCCGTCGACGAGCTGGTAAAGCGGAGCAAGCAAACCGGTGTTGCGGAACCCGTGCAGCTGGTCATTAATGAGAACGAGCTGAATTCCAAATTCAGCGATTGGTCCGCACCGGGCAACGCGGTCATTGGCATCTCCGAATCCCGGGTCGCCATGAAAGTCGACGAGATCATCTTCGTCGGCGTCATCACTATCGCCGGGCAAGAGTTCCACTACCGTGCCGACGTCACCATCGCCATCGAATCGGCCGAGTTGCGTCTCAAAATCACCAGGTTTCAGGTAGGGCAACTCTTTGCCCCTGCCGTGCTGCGATCCGGATTAACCACTCTCGCCGCACTCTCGGTCGACGCCGGGGTGCCGCGTCCACCGATCGACGTTGAGACTTTGCTCGTGTCCGAAACCGAAATAGTGATTTCCGGCTCCACGCGCGGTCTTTAGTCCGCCGCTCACCATCGGCCGGCCGGCAATTTCTGATCTGCATCAATCTAGAAATGAGCGCCACCGACCAGACTTAGGAATCCCTACTCAAGGAAGGTGATCTCATTTCCGTGCAAGCGGGCCAGATCGGCGAAAAATTCGATAACCTCCCCCAACTCCTCCACAGGGGACACACCGTCGGATCTGCGCACGACGACATCGATCGGCAATCCGTCGCCGTCACCGAGGGCCACGTACGCCTTGAGGTAAGCGCTGGGATATCGATTCATGACCTCTTCAAGCAATGGCGACACTTGCGATTCAAACATCCCGACCCGTATCCGCTGGGTAGCTGTGCGACCCGCGTACCAGCCCTCGGCGAGCGGCCCCAGATGAGCATCGTAAATCGCCTCCATCTCCTGCGGGGGACCAGGCATCGCGAAGATCAACGTGTCCTCAATTGGCAGCAAGAACGCCGGAGCCCAGCCCGCCGGATTGAGATAGACCAGCGCTGTGTCCGGGACCGTCGCCATTTTTTGCAAATTTGGTGGGAGGTCGTCGCCGTCCTTTATGTCTCTCCGCTTGCGGTAGTCGGCTACCGCAAGCGGATCGCGCGTCACCCCGCACCTCGCCGCCAGCGCCAGCGTGGCCACCGTGAGATCATCCGGCGTGGGTCCCAGGCCACCCGTCGATACGACCAGGCCCGTACCACGAACCGCCGCATCGCGTGCCACGGCTTCGAGCTCCGCAGGTACGTCGGGGATTCCGGTGATCCGGCGGACGTTGGCCCCGGCCTGGGTCAGCCGGTCCGCAAGCCACGCGGAGTTGGTGTCCTGAATCCTTCCCAGAATAACCTCGGTGCCTATAGAGAGGATTTCCACCGGCCGGTTAGTGTCGGGCTGCAACTGTTTCTCCGATGTTCACGCAGAAGTGATAGCGTGCCGCGCCCCGAGAGGCGGTCAACTTGAGAACTCTATCTCGACGACGACCGGGCGGTGGTCCGACAGATCGCTGTCTATCGTGGAGACCGAGCCCGCCCGCAGTCCGGCCGTGATGAATACATAATCTCGCTGACGGTCCGGCACATCGCCGGGGAAGGTCACCAGATCCAGCCCCGCGGTGACATCTGTCGCCGCCGCGACCAGGAAACGATATTCCGGTGAGTCCGGGATCATGTTGAAATCGCCGACCAGAATCGTAGGAAGACTCCGGGAATTTAGCCACTCGGCCACGAACTCGGCCTGCGCGGACCGCTCCGCCGGGGAGCGACCCAGGTGAATGTTGGCGAATATAAGACCGCCGCGCCGGGTTTCGAGTTCCACGTAAGCAAAACCCCGGGGCTCGCGACCCGGCACGCCGGGGAGAGCCACCCCACCCAGCATCTCCGCCCCACCGCGCCATAACTCCGCGATTCCATACTGGTAGGTTTTTCGACCGGGCGTCCAGGGTCCCAGCAAGTTCGGCGAGAAGAAACCTCGCATGTCCAGGGCGAGAGCCAGGGCCCCGCTCTGGTCGATGTTCGCTGAACGCGGCCAGTCCCGGTCCACCTCCTGCACGGCCAGAAGATCGGGCGCCAGCGTGCGTAGAAATTCCACCTGCTGGTCGAATACTTCGTCACCCGCGGCATTGCGACCGGAGTGTAGGTTGTAACTGACGACTCTAAATGGGGAGTCGTAATCCCGTCCGGATGGGGAGCTAGGGCTCATGCTGCTGACGTTCAACCGGCTCCGTGGAAAATTCCAGTCTGTCGCCACCCGCCTCAGCAGCCAGACCGATCGTCTGCAAAACAAACGCCTGGATACGGGAGACATTGGGCATCAATATCTTGGCCCCATTCTCGGCTTCTACCGGATAAACCCTGCTGTTGGTGTAATCAATATTCACAGCCACCACGGCTTCGGCCGACACGCCCAGCACCAGTTTCGCCAGTGACGGCATGTTAATTACCGGAAGGTTCGTTTCGAAGGTGTCTCTCACCTGACCAATCAGCGCCGGTGCCTGCAGAATCAATTTTGGCGTAAGCATCTGTTCTTTCAGGGCAATCAAAAAATCTTGTTGTCTGTGGATTCGCCCGAAATCGCCTTCTGGGTCCTCCCAGCGGGTGCGCACGTATCTCAGCGCCACGTCGCCGTCCATCCGATGCCTGCCCGCGGAGAGAATGAACGGCTCGAAGCCATCGTCCGCCGCGTTCGGATAGCTGTAATCCGCGATGTCGCGTGGCACGTTGACGTTCACACCTCCGAAGAAATCAACCAGCTTGATAAAGCCAGCAAAATTCATCGAGATGTGATGGTCGATCTGTAATCCCAGCAGATCTCCAACGCGCCGTCGGAGGCTGTCCGGCCCCTCGTAGAACAGAACGCTATTTATGCGGTACGGCTCGGTATCGCAAAGATCGACGCAGATATCCCGCGGCACGCCTATGACCACGACGGAGTTGGAAGCCGGGTCTACCCGGACCACGAGCATTGTGTCCGTCTTGGCGAATGGATCATCTGGCCGTTGGTCCGTGCCCAGCAGCAAGATCGTCACCGGTCGGTCGATCGGCCAGTCCGGAACTAGCTCCATCGGGCTTACGACCTTGCCGGGAAGCTCAACGACAGGCCGGACGGCATCGCCCACGCGTTCTCGAAAATCCGGGGAGGCCACGTCAGGAGCCGTAGGGTCCTGCTCGACAAGCGTCGCCTCGGCGACGTCTCCCTGTAGCGGCCCGATTTCCTCCGCTGGTGATAATGACCACACCACCAGCGCCAAAAACACGGCGATCACCAGAACCCCGGCGGCCGCGGCCAGGCCGATAAATTCGGCTGGATCGCGTGGCGGCCGGCGAAAACGCTTAGATCTGACCAATTACGTTCATCACCTCGATGCGGCCCACGTAAATCGCCCACCAGCCTCCCGGCGATTCGATGCGGACGCCGCATAGATTATCACCGCCGGGAACGCCCCAACGATTGGCTCCGTCACCTGGCTTGGTCGAGATCCACGAAATTGAATTACGTCGATCCGAGCTAAAGCGGAAATACCTGGATAAGTCCTTCGGGTTCCCGCAACATGCAGTGATCGATTCGGCGATCTACGACCAGTGCCAGCGAGCCTATCCCCACCACCGTGCCTTCGTGAATTTCACCACTCACCACCACCCGCGGGCCCCGCGCGACCTTCTCTTCCTCCTCCTCATCATCCTCTCCGTCCATCTCAATTTCCTCCTCGGCTTTGTCTTCGGCCTCCGGTAATTCGCCGTCCGCGCCCATCTGCGATAAAACCCGCGCTTCAAAAAGAGCCTCTACCGTCTTCGCCTCGGAGCCGGGATTGCCGACTGCTACCACCGTGCGAACTCCGGTCGGCGCCCCGATCGAAGTCGCGGTGATTTCAATCCCGGCCGAGACCCGTCCACCTACTATCCGGCCGCTATCGTGATGTCGCCCGCCGCCGCGAGGTGGGCGCCCGCCACGCTACCGCCGACCTTGACATTGTCGCGGACTTCAATCGTAAATCCGGCGTTGCCCCCTCCCTGGACCTCAACGCTCCCTGGAAATCTGATGTGGCCCGTCGAGACATCCACATCCTGCGGCACCTGCATTCACTCTGCGACTTCCACTTTTTTGCCGTTAAGCACCGGCTCGCCGGAGACCGTCGCCTTGAGCACGTCACCATCCATCTCGGTGTTGTTTCCGGCCAGGCCGGCCAGGTCCACCGATTCACCCGGGGTCTGCGGAAGCTCAGCGCCCAGAACCGTCGTGCCGGACGTTCCCTCCGTAGCCGGCGTCGCCACCACCAGAGCTTCTCCGGACAGAATCTGATCGTGGGAGAAGAGTTCGTACCAGTCGACGGTGTTTAGCTCCTCCATCTGGTCATCCGTGAGCCCGAGGTGAGTCTTAAACTGGAATTCGAGCACGCCGTCCTCACCGTTTACCGGTTCAACCCCGTGCGCAATCTGCCACGCAGCAGTCAGCGGGCGCGCTACGGCCCGATCAAGCAGCGCCTCAATAATTCCAAGTCAATACCAGACCCTCCAACACCTCGTCCACGGCCTCCCTGTCTACCGTCGTATCGAATTTCAAATCCGAATTCAAGAGCCAGCCCCGCATCTGGTCGTCAGCGACCAGATGTGTAAATGGAGGTCCCAATTACTCAGGTTCGGATTTGTCCTCCTCTGAGGCAGCCGGCGCTTCACTTCCATCCTTCAGAAGCTCGTCCGCATCCACTGTGCGAGTCGCCTCAGATGAATGACCTTCCATCAAGACCACTGGCCTACCGGAAGGATTTGCCAGTTCCGCCTCCCAGACCGCATCGACTCCGTCCGGCAATGGAAGTCCGCTCAACGCGGCTTCCAGTTGCTCCCGCTCGACCGGCCGGCCGTCCCCTGACGAAGGGGTGATAATCAGGTGGAATAGGCCGTCCCGGCAGCCGATCAGGAATGTCCCGTCAACCCGCGGCTCCGAGGGTCTGGCGCGGACGCGAATTTTGACTTTTCCGGAGTCTCCGCCCGGGTCGCCCTGCGAATCTTCCACAACTTCATAGTCCGCTCGGTCGGCGGATATGCCCAGCGCCTTCGCCCCCCGCCGCCAGCCCAACCTCAACGCTGGGTGCGACGACCTCCACGACTTTCCGCTTCGGGGCCTTTGGTGTCTCTGTGGACATGAATTCCCGGACTCGTGTTTTCGACTGTAGATTCAGTCGTTTACCCCTGAAGAACCCCAGTCTATCCCGCGATCAAACGCGGTCACAATGCTTCCCGAACCCTGACGTCGCTACAATGCCACGCGCGGATTGAGCGAGGCGCCTCCAGACCGTTGTTCAATCGACGCTCAGGACCCGGTCGCACCGACCTTCAGTTTCTGGGCGAACCGCCGGTTGACCGGGACTTAGGAGCACCGATGTCCGAAATCACTGTCGTCGGGAGCATAAATACCGATCAGGTCCTCAGGCTGCCCAGGCTACCGCGACCTAGCGAGACCTTGAGCGGCGGAACATTGCGGACGTTCGGCGGCGGCAAAGGCGCCAATCAGGCCGTGGCGGCCGCCCGCCTGGCCGGGTCCGTGAGGATGATCGGAAAAGTCGGCGCCGACTCCTTTGGTGAAGACCGGGTACGTGATCTTGGTTACGCCGGCGTTGACATCTCATCCATCTCGGTGGATCCGGACGCCCCTTCCGGTGTCGCCCTGATCCTCGTCGGTGACGGCGGCGAAAACATGATCGCCCTGGCTCCCGGGGCCAACGCCAAACTTACCCCCGCGGATGTCACCGCCGGTTGGAGGGCTGGAACCCGGGTCTGCTTGGCCGTACTCGAAGTTCCAGTCAACGCGGTAGAGCAAGCCTTCCGGCTCGCTCGAGCGGAAAACGCCGAAACCGTTCTCAACGCCGCGCCTCCAACCAAACTTTCCGCCTCGACGCTCGATTTAGTCGACCACCTGATCGTGAACGAAACCGAGGCGCTCGCGGTAGGTGGAGTCGAAGTGCGGGACCGGGCAAGCGCGTTCGAAGCCGCTAGCGCTCTTCGCCGGTTGGTGCGATGTTCGGCGATCGTGACTCTAGGCGCCGACGGCGCGGTGGTCCACGGCGCAACGGGGACCTACGTCCCGGCGTTTGCGATAGAGACGGTCGATACCACCGCCGCGGGAGATGCGTTTTGCGGAGCATTCGGACTGGCCCGATCACGTGGACAAGGCCTTGATGAAGCCGTGCGCCAGGCCTCGGCGGCCGGCGCCCTCGCCGCAACCCGGGCGGGCACCCAGCCCTCCCTGCCGACCACCACCGCCCTCGAAACCATGCTTCAATGAGTGACTTTATCAACCGGCGTATTCCCCTGTGGGCACTCGCGGTATTGATAGCGTCCGCCGTCCTCTTCGTGGTCCTGGTCCTGCGGCGACCGCCGGCCCCGGATGCAATCGTCCCCACGGCTCCGCAAGCTTCATTGCCGTCGCCCACCCCGAACCCCACCGCAACTGCTCGCGCTACCTCCACTCCGGTACCAAGCCCGGAACCCACAAGCGCCGCAACTCCGTCTCCAGAGCCGCCATCCACGCCAACCGTCTCCCCGGCCGTCACTCCCACCGACACCCACACCCCATCCCCGCCCCCCGCACCAACACCAACCGCTACCCCGACACCGATCGGCGGCCACCAGGCGGCGACTGTGACCGGCATAGCCTTCGCCACCGAGTCCGACGAGGCGCTGGCCGTGTTGTCGGGGAATCCTCCGAACCCGCCCCATTTCCGTCCGGGCGAGCGAATTTTCGCGGCCGTCCAACTAGAAGCCGCCACCCCCGGCTCTCTTATCAGCCGCTTCTGGTACCGGAACGGCGAGCAGGTGGGGGTGGGCGAAACTGTTGTCTCCGACTCGACCGGGGCGATACTGGGAAACGTGGGCCAGCGCTGGGGCATGCCCGGCGGAAATTACGAGTTGGTCGTCTGGGACGGAGATCGCCTCATCGGATCGGCCACCTTCACCGTCGACGTCGAAGAGGTGCGCCTTACGCGGGTTGCGTTCACACGGCAGGTGGATGAACTAGGGCTGCCGCTGGAAACCATGCACAGTTTTCCAATCGGCACTCAAAGTGTGCTCGTCAGCATCCAGGCTTTCAACGTCCCCACTGGCGCTGTTTTCGAGATTGAACGTGTGGTAAACGGCGCGCTCAAGCCTGTGCAGATATTCGATTGGCCCGCCGAATACAGCAGCGGCCAGGGCGCGTTTCAGATCGCTGTCTTTGATGTCACCTTGCCAGATCGCCCCGTCGATCCAGGCGATTACCGCTTTCGCCTGAAGTTCGATGGAAAAGAGCTGATTGCCGACATCATCAAAATCGAGGGCGCGGGAAATTCTTGATTCAGACCCGGCTGCGCAGGGTGATCCGAACCACGCGATCCCGAGAAACGCGTCGAAATGAAATTCATCCTTGGGGCGGTTGTGCTCGTGCTCGTCGTAGCCGCCGCCACCGTTGGAGGTGGTCGCCTATGGCTGCAATCAAAACCGCCGATTTCCGATCCAATCCCTTTAACCAGATCGCCTGCCGCTGAGACTGCTCCGCGCCCAGCCGACCAGACTCAATCCGCCCTCCGACACCTCCGCCCGACCCCATCCTGCCCCCCACACCTACCTTCGCCCCGACCAGTCCGACTCCATCGCCCAACCCCACCCCCACCAACCGACCAGCGCCGAGTTCCACGCAACGGCCGGAATCGACCATGACTCCAACGGCCACCGCAACCGCCTCACCGACTCCCACTGAGCCGGCTGTGCCCTCCCCCACTACAAGCGCTCCAGCCGAATCGGAATTTTGCGGAGGTGCTATCGCCGAGATCGCCGCCCTGCACAAGACCGGCACGCCCGAAGTCGTCTTGGTCTCCGGAATCGGGGACCTGACTGGGTGATACCTGGTTAGCGTCAGGGGGAGCAGCGCTACGATTTCCCGGACGGCTTCAATCTTGACGGCAGCGTCAGCATTCTCTCCGGCGCCGACGCCCGTCCCAACACCGACTTAGAACTGTTCTGGACTGCCAGGAATGTGTGGAACCATTCCAGCGACGACGACGCGGAACTTTACGACTGCGCCGGCGCCCTGGTCAGCCGTTATGACGACGGCGGTTGACGCCGACATCCTCCGGCTCATGCGATTAGCCGGCTTCGACCTGCCGGATCCGCCGCGCGTTGATCATGTCCACCGCCACCAGTATCGACAGCCGCATGCTGGTCTCCTCGGCCCGGCCCTCACCCGCGCGACCGTACGCCGTGCCGTGGTCCACCGAAGCACGAATGACGTTCGTGTTGAGCGTGATATTCACGCCCTCGTGAATCCCCAGCATCTTCACCGGAATATGGCCCTGATCGTGATACATCGCCACCACACCGTCGTACTCACCTGCGGCGGCCCTGGAAAACACGGTATCTGGAGGCAGCGGGCCGATGGCGTTGATTCCCTGCTCGCGGGCCTGTTCGACAGCCGGCGCGATCTCTTCGCTGTCCTCAGCTCCAAATAGATTCCCCACCTCGGCGTGCGGATTCAATCCCGGCACTGCGATCTTCGGTTCGTCAATACCCAAGTCCAGCAGCGCCCGGTGCAGGATGATAATCGCCTCCAGCACTCGCGGCGTTTTCACCAGCTCCACCGCCTCACCCAGGCCCACGTGAGTGGATACGTGAATGACCCTCAATTTCCCCGCCACCAGCATCATGCGCGGGTCCAGCGACTCGCTAAACTCCCCCACTATCTCCGTGTGCCCCGGGTAATCAAATCCGGCCATTTTCATCGCCACTTTGTGTAGCGGAGCCGTAGCGAGTCCATCGGTTTCGCCAGAGTAAGCCAGTTTCACCGCTTCAATCACCGCCGTCGCCGCCGCCGCCCCACCTTCCGCTGTAGGTGCCTTGAACGGCAGTTCGGAGTGATCGACATTCCAGAGATCCAGCACGTCGATTACCCCGAACTCAAACTCGGCGTCCCCCACGCGCTCGACATTGCGGACCTCCTGGTCCAGACCGCAGATTTCGATTATTCGGCGCAGCGCCGACGAACTTCCGATAGCCAGGGGCCGGCACTTCTCGTAAATTTCGCGGTGCGCCAGCGCCTTCGCTACGACTTCCGGGCCGACCCCGGTTGGGTCTCCAAGGGTCACGCCAATCATAGGCAATTCGCTCAATTCAATTCCTCAACTCCGGCCCGCGGAGAAGGCGGACCGTGGTGGTGGAGCCTTCGTCAGGCCCGATTTTTTGGATTGCGCCCGAGAAGCTTATCGGTGGCGCCCAGGCCAGCCAAGAATCTCTCAACCCAACCCCCGGTACGTCGGGCAGATCCGCCCCCGCAGAAAGGCTATTGGCTGAACAGAGGAAGACCTTCTATTCCCAGATCGACCCTGTACACGCGACCTTTCAATCCTTCCGTTATGTAAAGTTGGTCGAAGTTCGGCCCACCGAAGCAACAGTTCGTCGTGTGAGGCGCGTCGACTTTGATCTCCAGGTCGATCTCCCCGTCCGGGTTTACCCGGCGCACGACCCCGGCTCGGAATATCGCCGCGTACAGGTTGCCGTGCACATCGAAGCACATGCCGTCCGGCCCCGTGATCTCCGCGATGCTCTCAACCCTCACGTTCGCGAACGTCCGCAGATTGCTGATTGAGCCGTCCGGGTTTATATCCCCAACTTTGATGTCTCCGGGGTAGCTATCCGCCACATATAGGCGAGTCCCATCCTCATTCACGTTCACACCGTTCGGGTACCGAAGCCCCTCCAGAACCTTGGTCACCTCGCCGTCTGGATCGAGGCGGTAAACCGGCATCGGTACGGCATCGTCCACGGGATTCTGCGGCGTTGTGAAATACAGGGCGCCGGAGGGATGGAACGTCAGGTCGTTGGGTGTCCCTTCGAAAGGTTCACCTTCGCAGGTCGTCGCCACCGTGTACACCGACCCATCGGGCGTCACCCGCGCGATCCGACGGTCTGCCCAATCGGCCACGTAGCAGTCGCCGTTCCAGTGGAATGTAGATCCGTTTGGACCCGCCAGTTCCGCGAACAGCTCCACCTCGCCGTCGTCACCCACCCGGTACATCTTGCCGTCTTTGGTATCGCCGAAGTAGAACCGCCCGGCCGGGTCCACCGAGGGCGCCTCCGCAAACGTATATCCGTCGGCCACGATATCGATCCGACCCGAAAAGACTTCGGTCACTCTGCTGCTCCTGCGAATCCACCGAATGCTGGTCGCCGATGCTCGCAGCATCGCGGCCGAGACACAAGTCGCCAGGATTTGTCGGCGCCTGACCTGCCCGCCGGCCAGCGCGATCGGACTTCTTGATGGCGTATTTACGGTTCCGGTAAACCGCCACGGCCGCATCGCCGGCAGCCGCCGACCCGGACCGGCAGCCCGGCGGACGAATCGCTATCCTTGCACTCACTCCGAAGGGGCCGGCCAGGTCGACGAGATGGGGGCACTGCATGCCGGACGATCGCCCGAACATCATCTTCATCATCACCGATCAGCAGCGCTTCGACACCATCAACGCGCTCGGGTTCCCCTACATGGAAACTCCCAATCTCGACCGCCTGGTCAACGAGGGGGTCAGCTTCTCCCGCGTCTTCATCACCGCGCCGTCCTGCGCCCCCGCCCGGGCCAGCCTCTTTACCGGCTACTACCCGCATACAACACGCATATTCAAGAACGGCGACACCTGGGCGCACTCGTGGGTGGAGCGACTGTCCAAATCCGGTTACCTCTGCATCAACGTCGGCAAGATGCACACCACGCCGTTCGAAGCGCCGGCCGGCTTTCATGAACGCTACATTGTGGAGAACAAAGACCGTTACCTCCAAGGTCGCTGGTATTTCGATGCTTGGGATCGCGCCCTCGGCGCCCAGGGTGTCGTCAAGCCTCAGCGCGAAATCTACCGCCAGCGGGACGACTACCGGGAGGTGATGGGGAGTTTTTTATGGAGCGCTCCCGATCATCTGCACCCGGACAATTTCGTCGGCGACACCGCGCTCTGGTGGCTGGATGCCTACCCCCAGACCCAACCTTTATTTCTTCAGATTGGATTCCCGGGGCCTCACCCGCCTTACGATCCGGTGCAGGAATACGCCGAGCGCTACCTCGACAAAGACCTGCCCCTGCTCGACGTCACCGAGGAGGAGATCGACAGCCTGCCGGATGTGTTCAAGAACATGCGGGAGCACTGCGCCGAGGTTGATCACGACTCCGTGGTGCACCTGCTGGACCCAACCCCGGAACAGCGTCACCGCCAACGGGCCTACTACCTGGCCAACGTAACCATGATCGACGAGAAGATTGGCCAGCTCCTGGAAACTCTCGATCGCAAGGGTTACCTGGACAATGCCGTCGTCATCTTCACGTCGGATCATGGCGACTGCCTCACCGACCACGGCGCGACCCAGAAATGGACCATGTACGACATCATCACCCGCGTGCCCACGATCGTCTGGGCGCCCGGCCGCTTCGACGGCGGCCGGTCCGTCGACGAGATGTACCAGTGGATGGACCTGGGCCCGACCATTCTTGAACTGGCTGGCGTGGATATTCCCCGGTCGTTCGAGGCACGCTCGATGCTGCCCGCGCTCACGGAGGACTCGCCGGTCAACGCTCGAGAATACGTGTTCGCCGAGCATGCCCGCGAGGACTCCCAGGGACTCGAAACCGACTTCATGACCATGGTCCGCAGCCGCGACTGGAAGCTGGTGCATTTCCTGGGCGAGGACTACGGGCAACTCTTCGACATGAATGTGGACCCCGATGAGGTCAACAATCTCTGGGACGACCCGGGCCAGCAGGACCGCAAGCGGGATATGCTCGATGTGCTGCGCGACTGGTTGATCCACAGCCACCATCACACCACCGACTGGGGTGCCGAATGGCGTTGATGGCCCGACCGCACATCACGACCGGCGATCCGGCGCCGTAGTTACCGTCGGAGCAGTAACCAGGGGGGTTGCGAAGTGAAACCTGAGACGGTCGACGGCCTGCACACCCGACCCGTAGAACTGCTCCAGCAGCTACTACGCTTCGACACCACCAATCCACCGGGAAACGAGAAGGCGTGTATTGATTTCATCGGCCAGACCCTGGCCGGCTACGGGATCGATTCCACCCTCCACTCTAACGACTCAAACCGGCCCAATCTGGTCGCCCGACTAGCCGGAACCGGCGCCGCGGCCCCCCTGCTGCTCTATGGGCACGTGGATGTGGTCACCACCGCCAATCAGGACTGGTCACACCCGCCATTTGCCGGCGAAATCGTCGATGGCTGGGTCTGGGGCCGCGGAGCGCTGGACATGAAGAGCGGCGTGGCGATGATGCTGGCGGCGTTCCTACGCGCCCGAGCCGCAGGCGCCGAGTTGCCCGGCGACGTCATCTTCCTGGCCCTCTCCGATGAAGAAGCCAGCTCCGAATTCGGCGCCCAATTCATGGTGGAGGAGCACCCGGAGGTCTTCGACGGCGTTCGCCACGCCATCGGCGAGTTCGGCGGATTCAGTCTCGCACTGGGTAACGCCCGCTTCTACCCCATCATGGTCGCCGAGAAGGTCATCGCCTCCCTTAGGCTCACAGTACGCGGGCCCGGCGGCCACGGCTCCCTGCCCATGCGCGGCGGCACCATGGCCACGGCCGCTAAGGTCCTGCGAATCCTCGACGAACACCGCCTCCCCGCCCACCTCATTTCCGCCACCGCCGCCATGCTGCGGGGCATGGCCGACGGACTGAGCGGCGATGCCGGCGCCGCCATGCAGGGGCTACTGAGTGAATCCACCATCGACGCCACCCTGGACGCCATGGGCGCCTCCGGTCAGATTTACGACCCGTTGCTGCATAACACCGTAAACGCCACCATTATCGGCGGTGGTTCTAAATTCAACGTCATTCCCAGCGAAGTCACGATCGATCTCGACGGCCGGATGCTGCCGGGATTCGGCCCGGAAGATCTCGTCCGGGAGCTTGGCGATCTCCTCGGCGACCTGGCCGAAATCGAAGTCCTCGCGCACGATCCGCCCGGCCGGGGCGAACCGGACCTGGATCTCTTTCCAACTCTCGTGGAAGTCCTGAAGGCGGCCGATCCCACCGGCCTTCCCGTTCCGTTGATCATGTACGGTGCCACCGATGGCCGCTACTTCGAAAGGGTCGGAATCCAAACCTACGGCTTCCTGCCCATGAATCTACCCGGCAACTTCGATTTTAGCCGTCTTCTGCACGCCGCTGACGAACGTATCCCGGCATCCGCCCTGGATTTCGGAACCGACGCCATATTCCAGGTTTTGACTAGGTTTGGCGACTAGCCTTCGGACCGGGCCGGGCCGGACAATATCGTCCATGCCGTTCATGCCGGTTTCGGTCGGGGCGCGGGGATTCGAACCCCGGACCTCGTGCTCCCAAAGCACGCGCGCTAACCAGGCTGCGCCACGCCCCGGATAATAGACTGATTCTAGTGCAAGCCGCCGGCCACCCCATCAGATGTTCCGAAATCGATCAGCCCGGAGCCGAGCCTTCGTCTTCCGCGGGCGGCACCTCTTCGCTCTCCGCCGCCTGCGCCGCGATCCACTCGGCGTAGGCTTCCGGGGCCTCCTCCACGGCCACATTGGGACTCACCGTGTAACGGTTGGGCCAGGGTGTAAAGCTGGAATAAAACGCGTCTTCAAGGTGAATTTCATCTCCGACCATCACCCGCCGCTTAAGCGTAGCGAACACCCCTTCCACCGCCCACTCCGTTTGCTCCTTGAAACCCTCTTCCTCCTCCGGATCAATTACCCACTGGTCGGGCGGCGAATCTACCCAGTCGGTTAGCTGGTGATCCGAAACTTCCACGGTCCGCCCGGTGGGTTTACCCCAGAGTTCGAACCGAAGCGACTGGCGCCGGCGGTCGAACAGTGTCCGCACCATGATGGCGCCGTCCGTATCGTTCATGAACTTGACGTCCAGCGACGGCTGCCAGATTGAGGCATCAAAGCCGATCGGATATCCGCCCTGCTCGTAATAGCGCACGCGATACAAATGCTTGTGACGCTCCAGGATGGGCAGCCCTGCCCAGAACGCCGCCCGGAACATCGTCGTGGATACCTGACAAATACCGCCGCCGATGGCGTCCTCCGTGGAATCATCAATAATTACCAGACCATCGATGAAACCACGGTCGTATTCGATCGGGCCCAGATACTCATTGAAGGAGAATATCTCCCCGGGCATGACCACCGCCCCGTGGAGCAACCCGGACCCATTGCTGATGTTTGTAATCCGATATCCCGCCGAATTGATGAACAACGAGTCGCCCGCGGCCAGCAGTTCGGAAATGCCCAGATCCTCCGCGTCCGGTGTCGAGCGGGTCGCTGGCCGCCCGACGATCGGTATTTCCACCCTAGGCTGCCCGGTTCGCGCCGCCAACAGCACCCGATCGAACAACGATCGGTGGTCCAGGCCGCGCCCGTCCGACCACGGCTGAAACTCCGTGACCCTATTAGTTTCCGGATCGTAAGTGAGCTTTCCGTCAATCGCCTCGAAGCCAAGGGTGTTGTCAATCTCGTCAAAAAGAGGCTGTAATCGCGATCTTTCAATCGTCGCCACCAGCGTGTCACCAGAGTTATCGATCGATATTGATTGGCGAAGTTGAGCCTGAGGTATGAACCAGCCCGCCCCCTCAAATTCCAGCACCAGCGGGGTCTCCGCCAGCCGTTCGACCTCCGAAACCAATTGACGGGCCGCACCCGTCGTAAAAGTCGGTAACGTCTGCACCAGCGGAATCTCAATCTCCTGGATGCCCGCCTCGGCCCCCGGAGCGTTCACCAGCGGCAGCGCCGCCTGCCAATCTAGTTCCACCCCCGACCGCGCCTCTCGAAACCGCAAATCCTCACCCTGCAGCGCGACTTCAGCATCATTGAACGGTTGGAAATACATCGACGCGACCGATTGGAGGTACGTGCGTAACTTCGCCTGATCGAACTCGAATGTAATCGGCCAGTTGCGCGCCGAAGCGGCCGCTTGCGTCTGCTCCCGGGTGCGTTGGAAGATTCCGCCGCTCCTGCCCCACACATACGCCTTGCGCAGCGGATTCAGGTAGTCAACCTTGATGCCTATATCCGCCGCGGACGGTCGCCAATCACGATCCGGTGCCCGAAATACCACCGGGTTCGCGAGGTAATCTCGCCAACGATTGTCAAACATCACCGCCGCCTCGGACGGCTTCAAGTCCGACACGTCCACACCTTCGACCATCGTGCCCGGCAGGAAGCGACCGTCATACCGCATCCCCATCCGCGTGACGAAGGCGCTGCCACCGCCGATCGCGAATCCTCCCGCCAGCGCCGCCGCGCCCAGAATTGCTCGTCGGGACCGTGGCGCCATCCTAAGAGACCACCACCGGCGTTCCTGACATCGCTTCTGGAGCCCGCCACATCCTGCAATTTCCCGACTCGACTATCGCCGCCATTCCCAACGACCCGCCTCCACACCTCTGCGGACTCACGGCACAACGCGGTTGCGTCTGTTTTTTCGAAACCTTGGCGTTACCCATCGGACGATAGTAGCACCGACGTTATGTCGATTTAACTACACTTTCACAGCCCCTCCAACCGGTCGCTAGCTCAGGCGCTGGCCATTTATTACCAGCTCAAAACGGCAGCCCAATTTCTTCGCCGCCACCCGGCACAACACCATCCGGCTGAGAAATATCTCAAAGTACTCCATCACCGTGGACACCGCCGTGTCGATGTCTATTTCAAGGGAGATGACCCGGTCCTCCCGATCAACCTGAACGTCCGATTCGACCGCCGACCAATTCACCCGGTCATGAATGTCGAAAGTGGATTTGTCATCGTTCTGGACCCGGCTCCGGTGTACGTCCGACTTGTCGGCGATGATCACCGCCGCGGCCACCGATCCAACCGGAACGCCAATTGACTCTTCATGATTTCCGATCGCGCTCAGCACCGGCGTAAGTTCATCTACCTCGATGCCACGCGCTCTCAAGTAGTCGTAAGCGATAAACGCGCTAGAAACGTGGTGCCGGTCACGGGCGATTACGTTGCCAATGTCGTGTAAATAGGCTGCCACCCCGCCCAACTCGCAGGTCCGTTCCGGATGCCCCAGCTCCCGCAAGATCATCGTGGCGAGGGCCGATACCCGATCCGCGTGTCGCTGACCGTGCTCCGTGTACCCGGCCGCGTCCAAATACGTATTCGCGCTCGTCAGCAGACCCTGGATAAATGCATCGGCCCGCAGATCGTCAACCGTGAGCCCCCTACCGGCCGGACCGCCTTCAGCTTCCGCCACCGCTTCAGGCTCGGATGTGGCCATCGCCCACGACAACCCACTTGTACGTCGTCATCTCGCGAAGCCCCATTGGCCCGCGGGCGTGCAGTTTCTGCGTACTTATGCCGATCTCCGCCCCCAGGCCGAACTCGCCTCCGTCCGTAAACTGGGTGGATGCGTTGAGGAACACCGCTCCGGCATCCACTTCGTTCAAGAACCGCCGCCCGACCGGTTGGTCCTCCGTCATGATCGCCTCTGAGTGGCCTGAACCGTATCTCTCGATGTGAGCCAGCGCCTCATCCAGGCCATCTACCAGCGACACCACCATCCTCAGCGACAGGAATTCTGTATCGAAGTCCTCCTCCGTCGCGGGCGTGAACGTCGCCGCGTCGCCAATCATCGTCGCCGCCCCACCGGTTGCCCGCACCTCCACACCACCCTCCACCAGCCGGGCCGCCATTCGCGGCAGGAAATCAGCCGCCACCGACCTATCGACGATCAACGAATCCAACGCGTTGCATATTGAAGGACGCCTCACCTTGGCGTTGAACACCACGTCGGCGGCTTTTTTCAGGTCGGCGGCCTCATGCACATATGTGTGGCACACGCCGAAACCCGTCTCCAGCACCGGCACCGTGGCGTTCTCCGCCACAAATGAGACCAGCCCCGCTCCACCCCGCGGAATTATCACGTCCAGGTACGATTTGAGACCCAGCATCTCCCCGACTAGCGCCCGGTCCGTACTTTCCACCAGACCCATCCACCCCGCCGGGATGCCCGCGTCCACCGAGGCCTCGTGCACGATGTCGTGCAACACCAGATTGCTCCGTCGGGCCCCACTCCCGCCGCGCAGCACCACCGCGTTTCCGGATTTCAGGCAGATACCGGCGATGTCAACCGTCACGTTGGGGCGCGACTCATAGATGATCCCCACCACCCCCAGCGGCACCCGTCGCCGCATGACCTCCAGCCCGCTCTCGACGAATCTTCCTTCTATCGTTTCGCCGACCGGGTCGGGCAGCGCCATCAGGTCTTCCAGCGCCGTCGCCATTCTCTCAACCCGAGACTCGTCCAGCAGCAGCCGATCGACCATGCTTTCTTCCATACCGTCCGCCCGGGCCGCGGCCACATCCTCGGAGTTGACGGATACGATCCTCCCCACTTCCCGCCGCAGCGCCCCGGCCATGGCCTCAAGCGCGGCATTCTTGGCGGCCGTCGGCATCACCGCCAGCAAACGCGACGCGGCCTTTGCCGCCCGCGCCTTCCCTATTACTTCGGTTTCCGTGCTCGCCGGTTCAGTCGTGGCGTTCACCTGCAGCATCCTCTACTGGCGAATCCTGAGCAGATCACGATGTTACCGAACTTCCGACGATCGCGAGATTATTTCGATGGATGACTTCCGCCCCATATTCATGCCCCAGAATCGCCTGTATCTGCCGTGAATCAGAGCCAGCGATCTTCTCCAGGTCCGCGGCTCCGTAATTCGATAGCCCGTGGGCAATGGCGACACCGTCCGGGCCCACCACCGCCACCAGGTCCCCCCGGCCGAAGTCTCCTTCCTGTCCGGTAATCCCGGCGGGCAGCAAGCTCCGACCGTCGTTTACCAGTGCCCGCACCGCGCCCGCGTCCACCGTCACGCTGCCTCGCAGCGCAAGATCGGTGAGCATCCAGCGCTTCCGGCTCTCACGCCGGCCGCCGGTCGCCAGAAAAGTAGTGCCTATATTTTCCCCGTCCACTATTCGCGTCAGTCCATTCTTCAGGTTGCCCGGACCGATCACCACCCTCGCCCCGTGCGAGGTAGCCAGACCGGCCGCCTCCAGCTTCGTCCGCATCCCGCCGGTGCCCGCCTCCGAGCCCGCCCCACCCGCACTAGCCAGCATTTCTTCCGTAATGGTGTCGAACACCGGCACCACCCGCGACTGACCGTTTTCGTCAGCCGAGAGATAACCGTCCACGTCCGTGAGCATCACCAGCAGATCCGCATCGACCAGATTCGCCACCAGAGCCGCCAGCCGGTCGTTGTCACCAAACTGCAACTCTTCCGTCGCGACGACATCGTTTTCATTCACGATCGGCACGATACCCCGCTGCATCAGGGCCATCAGCGTGTTCCGAGCGTTGAGGTAACCGTCTCGCTGGTGCAGCGAACCGCGCGACAGCAACGCCTGAGCGATATTGATGCCCGGTTTCTTGAATCGCTCCGCAAAAACGGCCATCAGCGGCGCCTGCCCCACCGCCGCCAACACCTGTCGCGCAAGCGTGGTGCCGTCGCCCGTCTCTCCCAGAACCCGCCGCCCCATCGCGATCGCTCCCGAAGCGACCACGGCCACTTGAATCCCGTCATCCAGAATTTTGCGGATCTGGCTTGCGAGCGATTCGAAGTACGCGCCGTTGATCCCCGTTTCAGGGTCTATCAACAGTGAAGACCCGCACTTCACGATGAGCCTCGATGGCTTATTTAACAACTGGCCATTCCTACTCCATGCCGGACCCATCCGGCCGGCGATTTCCCACGGGCAGCGGAACACTCTGTCCCGGTAACATAACTATAATCTCTGAAATCTCGAATTTCCCGTCGATTAGAGGTTCTCGACGGCGACCCCGCCATTCAGACGATCGCATCGCATTCAGGTCCGAAGGGAGTCCATCCAAATGCAGCAGTATCCATCGGACCGAATTCGGAATGTGGTTCTTCTCTCCCAGAAGGGTGCGGGCAAGTCCTCGCTTGCCGAGGCTCTCCTGTACGTAACCGGCGGCTCCAGCCGGCTCGGCAACATCGAAGATGGAAACACAGCCTCCGATTTTCAGCCTGAAGAAATCAAGCACCACACCTCTTTGAGTCTCAGCGTGCTCGCCTGCGAGTGGAAGAAATCTAAGGTCAACCTCATTGACGTCCCCGGCGACCCCGAGTTCGTAGGTGAGATCCTGTCCGGTACCCGTGTAACCGATGCCGCCGTGCTGGTCATCGATGCCCAATCAGAAATCGAAGTCGGCACCGAGCTGGCCTGGAAGTACGCCGAGCAGGCCGATCTTCCGGTGGTGTTCGTCTTGAACCGCATGGACCGCGAGAACATCGACCTCGCCGCGGTGGTGGAAGCGCTCGCAGAGGCCTTTGGGCCGGTGGCCGCGCTGCAATTGCCATACGGCTCCGGCTCCAATTTCACCGGCGTCGTCGACTTGCTCGGGCTTAAGGGCATCCGTTTTACCAGCGGCAAAAGCGAGCTGGAAGACTGCCCCGAGGGGATCCTCGACAATGCCGCAGCCCTACGGGACGGACTCCTCGACGCCGTCGTGGCGGTTGACGACGAGCTGACCGCAAAATATCTCGAAGACGAAACAATCACCGAGGCCGAGATGATCACCGCGCTCCACACCGGCGTCCGCGAACGTTCCGTGTTTCCTCTGTTGTGTATGTCCAGCACCGAGAATCTGGGGGCGGCCGAGGTCCTGAACGCGATCGTGGACATTCTCCCCTCTGCCGACGAGTCGCTCCAAAACGCGGACGGCGAGATGGCCGCCCTGGCGTTTAAGACAATTTTCGATCCGAAGCTCGGACACCAGACCTTTCTCAAGGTGATGTCCGGCGAGCTCACCGCGAACACCACCGCGTACAATCTCAACAAAAGAGCCGATGAACGTATCGGCCACATCATCTGCCCGATCGGTCGCGCGCACGTTGAGGTGCCGTCCATTGCCGCTGGCGACATCTGCACTGTAGCCAAGCTCTCCGACACCCTCACCGGCGATACGCTGGTGGCCAACAAGAACAATGGCGCCAGCCTCTCCGGAATCGATTTTCCCGAGCCCCACATGGCCCTGGCGATCAGCCCTAAGACCAAGTCCGACATCGACAAGCTGGGAACTGCCCTCCACCGCATGACCGAGGAAGACCCCACCCTCAAAGTGGTGCGAGAACAGGCCACCGGGGAGACTCTCCTCTGGAGCATGGGCGATTCACACGTCAACATCGCTCTGGAAAAGATTCAACGGAAATTTGGCGCGCAGGTGGATATCAGCACTCCTCAGGTCCCCTACAAGGAGACGCTTTCCCGGTCGGCCACCGCCAACGGCCGATTCAAGCGCCAATCGGGAGGACATGGCCAGTTCGGCGATGTCACCATCATTCTTGAATCTCCGGGAGGCGGCACTGACGATATCGAATTCAAGGACGAGATTCGGGGTGGGGCCATATCCAAACACTACGTTCCGGCCGTCGAAAAGGGAGTCCGGGGAGCGGCCGAGCAAGGCGTGCTGGCAGGTTTTCCCACGGTCGGATTTCGCGCTCGCCTGATCGATGGTAAAGAGCACCAGGTCGACTCGTCCGACCAGGCCTTTCAACTGGCCGGGGCGATGGCATTCAGAGAAGGAGCGGCGAACGCCCGCCCAACCCTGCTTGAGCCGATCCACAACTTCGAAATTCGAGTCCCGGATAGCTTTACCGGTCCCGTAATCGGCGACCTGAACTCCCGGCGCGGCCGGGTTAGTGGAACCGACCAGGGCGCTGCCGGCGAGACCGTCATCACCGCCGAGATTCCGCTCGCCGAAACCCAGCGCTACTCAATCGACTTGAAACAAATCACCCAGGGGCGCGGCGGCTTTTCTTCCGAGTTCGTCCGCTACGACGAACTCCCTCAGCATCTCCACGCCGCCGTCATCGCCGAGCACAAGAAGCAGGACGAATAACCGGGGTGTCCAACCGCCCTGGCCCTCGCCGATATCGCCGCATAGCTCGTACCGGCGCGGGCAAATGTCAGGCCCGCGTAAAGCCCTACCGCACGCCCATGATGATCTCGACCGTCAGCTGGTCCAGCTTCTCGTACTGGTAACCGCGTCCGGCCATTCCGGGCACGTCAAATTCCTGCCCCGATATCGCCGCCGCCGTCTCGCTCGAATATCCGGCCGCGACCCGGTCCCAGCCGCTCGACGCCGGAGTTAATTCCTTGAGCAGCCACTGAATTTCGGCGTCCTCATTAAATTGCCTCACCTTTTCCTTCAGGATCAGGACATTTCGCATGCAGCCGTAGGCGAAGTCCCACACACCCTCCTCATCTTCAGTCCGGTAGGCGTGGGCGTCGAAGTGGCGCGGCCCGTCATAGCCGCTGTCCTCAAGCAACTTGACCAGGAAGAAGTTGCTCTTGAGTTGCACCGAGCCGAACCGAAAGTCCTGGTCGTAGCGGCCCATCTCCTGGTCGTTCAGATCGATGTGAAACAGCTTCCCGGCGTCGATCGCCTGCGCCACCGCGTGCGGAAAATTCAGCCCGGCCATCGTCTCATGGGCGACTTCCGGATTCACCCCGACCAGCTCTGGATGGTCCAGCGTTTCGATGAACCCCAGCATCGCCCCGGTCGTCGGAAGGAACAGATGTGCCCGGGGCTCGTTGGGCTTCGCTTCCAGGGCAAAACGCAGATCGTACCCCTGGTCCGCAACGTAGCCAAGCAAGAAGTTCAGGGCTTCCCGGAAGCGTTTGTAACCTTCGGGGAGGTCTTTCGCGGCGTCCACCTCGGACCCTTCGCGCCCACCCCAGAAAACATAAGTCCGCGCCCCCAGTTCCACCCCCAGGTCGATCGCCCGCATCGTCTTCTGGATCGCAAACTGGCGGACGTCAGGATCGTTGGCGGTGAACGCGCCCTCTTTGAAAACCGGGTGACTAAAAAGATTTGTCGTGGCCATCGGCACCTTCATGCCGTGATCGTCCAGCGCCTGCTTGAACGACGCCACGATTCGATCTCGTTCCGCCGGCGTGGCGTCAAACGGCACCAGATCGTTGTCGTGCAGATTCACCCCGTGCGCGCCCAGCGCCGCCAGTCGCTCCACTATGCGCTCCGGCGGGATCGCCTCGCGCACTCGGCTGCCGAACGGGTCGCTTCCCGGATTGCCAACCGTCCAGAGGCCGAAGGTGAACATATCGGATTTTTTCGGCTCGTACATATGTCCCTCCTGGGTCAGGGTCAGGGTCAGGGTCAGAGAATCTGAATGTGCCGCGCGGGCTCGTAGGGCGAATTATATGAACAACGAGCTGAAGAGCGTTCATCAGATCGGCGCCTTCTCTTGTTCTCCGTGATGACACGTGGTCGCGGTAGTAACTAAAATGCTCCCGGGGCGGCAACAACCTGGCCCCGCCGGCGCCGGCGGATTGACCGTCCAGCCGCAATCCGCCTCGCGGCCGGAAAAACGATCGAACACCGGATCTAACCTGCCCCGCCGGCGGTGAGGGACATGGAGGCAACTATGGCCAACGAGAACGCGGCCGGCGGTTCGTCGGGAGCGCCGGTCTTCGAACCGAGCCCGAACTTCGCGGCGAGCGCCCATATCGGCAGCCTCGCGCAGTACCGCGAGCTCCACCGCCGCAGCCTGGAGGAGCCGGAAGCCTTCTGGCGCGAGATTTCCGACGAGTTCACCTGGTCCAGGCCGTGGACCGTGCTCAACGAGTGGAACGAACCCTTCACCCGCTGGTTCGTCGACGGCGAGCTCAACATCACCGTCAACTGCCTGGATCGCCACGTCGACGCCGGCCGTGGCGACCGCGTGGCCTACCACTGGGAAGGCGAACCTGGCGACACCCGCAAGATCACCTACGCGGAACTGCTCGCCGACGTTTGCGCCTTCGCCAACGGCCTCAGCAGTCTGGGCCTCGGCAAAGGCGACCGCGTCATTCTCTACATGCCAATGATCCCTGAGCTGCCGGTCGCCATGCTCGCGTGCGCCCGCCTCGGCATCGTCCACAGCGTAATTTTCGGCGGATTCAGCGCCGACGCCATCCGCGACCGCATCAACGACGCCGGCGCCCGCGCCGTCATCGCCACCGACGGCTCCTGGCGACGCGGCAAGGTAATTCCCCTGAAGGAAAACGTCGACAACGCGCTGGCTGACGATGCCTGTCCCTCCGTCGAAAAAGTGATCGTCTACCGCCGTTGCGAAAACGAGGTCAATTTCCAGGAAGGTCGGGATCTCTGGTGGCACGACCTCATCGACGGGAAGCCGGACACCTGCGAGCCCGTCAACGTCCCCGCCGAACACCCGCTCTACGTTCTCTACACCAGCGGCACCACCGGCAAGCCTAAGGGCGTTGTTCACTCCACCGGCGGGTACATGGTCTACACCGCCCTCACCTCGAAATGGATATTCGATCTGAAGGACGACGACATCTATTGGTGCACCGCCGACATCGGTTGGGTCACCGGCCACAGTTACATCATCTACGGCATCCTGGCCAACGGCACCACCAGCGTCATGTACGAAGGTGCGCCTGACTTCCCCGATTTCGGTCGGCTATGGGAGATCGTAGAAAAGTATCAGGTGACGATCTTCTACACCGCTCCGACGGCCATCCGCGCCTTCATCAAGTGGGGCGACGAATGGCCCGCCAGGCACGATCTGTCCAGCCTGCGGCTGCTCGGCACGGTCGGCGAGCCCATCAATCCCGAAGTCTGGCTCTGGTACCGGCGCGTCATCGGCGGCGAGCACTGTCCCATCGTAGACACGTGGTGGCAGACCGAAACCGGCGGCATCATGATCACCCCGCTGCCCGGAGCCATCGCCACCAAACCCGGCTCCGCCACACTGCCTTTCCCCGGCGTAGAGGCCGACGTCGTGGACGAAGCGGGCCAGAAGGTCGGAGCGAACGAACGCGGCCTCCTGATCATCCGCCGGCCATGGCCGGGCATGATCCGTGGCATCTATACGGAAGGCTGGGGCGAAGCTGGCCATTCGGGTGAATTCGGCGACCGTGACCGGTTCTTTTCGACCTACTTCGAGCGCATCGAGGGCGCCTATCTGGCTGGAGACGCCGTCACCCGGGACGATGATGGCTACTACTGGATCATTGGCCGCATCGACGACGTTCTTAACGTCTCCGGTCACCGCCTCGGCACCGCCGAACTGGAGAGCAGCCTCGTCGAGCATCCCGCCGTGGCCGAAGCCGCCGTGATCGGCTACCCCGACGATCTGACCGGCGAGGCCGTTGCCGCTTTTATCACCTTGCGAGGTGGCTTTGACCCCAGCGAAGAACTTCATATTGAGCTGATCAACCACGTCGGCAACCGCATCGGTCGCTTCGCCCGCCCAAAAATGCTGCGGTTCACTCCCGGATTGCCCAAGACCCGCAGCGGCAAGATCATGCGTCGACTGCTCAAGGAAATCGCCACCGACGGCAAAGTCACCGGCGACACCACAACGCTTGAGGACATCGGCGCCATCGCCGCCCTTCGTGGAGCCGATGACGAATAGATAACCGCACCGCCGACGGCTTTGTAAATAGCTTGTAACCATTCCCCAATCGCGCTCGCACTGCCGTTACGATTGCGAAAAGGCCAGGGGTAAAGTCACCGCTACGAAAGGACCACCAATCCCACTATCAAGACGAAAGATGTTGGCCGGCGCCTTCGCCGCCACCACAGCCACGGTGCTCGCGGCCTGCGGAAAACCGAAGCTCGTCGAGCTGCCCGGGGAGTTCCAGGGCGCCGGAGAGACCGGCGACGCCCCGCCCACCGTGGTCATCCCCGAAGGTGCCGTCAGTGCCGGACCCCAGGGTCCTGTCTCTGTAAACCTCGGCGTGGCCACCGGAAATCCCCTCGCCGCCCAGCTCGAAAGCCAGGTCCACGGCGCTGTGGCCGACGCCAAAGCCGTAAACGAAAACCTGGACGTGAACATCGTCCAGATCTCCGTCGGGCAGGGATTTCAGTTCCAGAGCAACCCCGACGTATTCGTGCAGGCGGTCGAATCCGCCCTTGGCGAAAACAAGTCCCTGGACTTGCTGATCGTCGGCTCTCGGGCCGAGATGTTGGCCCTGCGGGAAGCGAGCCTGCTGCAGCCGATCGATCGTTTTTTCTCTGCCAGTTCCAGCTCTCTTGACGACTACTACCCGGCCGCCGCGGGCTTTGGGGGCTTTGACGGCCACACCTGGGCCCTACCGATGGCGTTGGTTCCCACCGTCTTTTGGTACGGAGAAGAACAATTTCAGAACGCCGGTGTCGAGCCGCCCCCTCCCGAGGGCTGGACATGGGAAGAGTTCCAGGTGGCCGCCGGGACTCTGACAATCTCTCCCGACGCCAGTAGCTCCGGAGGGCAGTGGGGCCACTACTTCACTCCCAGCTCACCCTTCAGCCATAGTTCCAGCCTGATTCTGATCTGGCAGAACGGAGGCGGCCTCGTCGCCGCCGACGGCAGCCGCAGCCTTCTGGCCGAGCCCGCCGCGATCGACGCCGTCAGCCTCATCGAGAAAATGGTCCACCAGGACGGCGTGGCCCCCGCCACAGATCCCGAGCTCACCCAGTTTGGAGGCGGCGGCGGAGGCGGCCGTCGTGGATTTCAGCTCGAGGTCAACGGACAGAGCCTCTCCACTATGTTTGGGCCGGCCACTCTGCCATTCGGAATCGGCGGCCTGGACCAGCTTGGCGTCCGCGTCAGTGGGATGATTCGTGGCAGAGAAGAAGCTACCGCCGCTACCGTGCCCGCCGCGATCGCCGTCATGGACGGAGCCGGCGACGCCGCCGACGCTTTCTTCGCCCTCCGCGAGGTAAGCGCCAAGATGGAGACCCGCATGTCCTTCCCCGCGCGCCGCACCGGCGTCGAAGAAATACTGGCCCTCTCCGACGGACTTACCTGGACCGAGGCCGAGGCCATTTTGCGCGGGCTTGAAACCGCCCGCGTGCCGGTCTTCGACCAGAGCCAGCAGATTCTTCAGATACTCGCCAACGAGGTCGAGAATCCCGTCATCTCGGGTACCCTCTCCGCCGCCGAGGCCTGCAAAAACGGAGCCGAGGTTATCGACAAGCTCCTGGCTGAAGAGTAACGCGGCGTCCGCGGTCGGCTACCGTACTCAGTCCATCGGTCGTACAGCTCTTACCAGTTCGTAATAGACCCGTCCTCGCGCCGGAATTCCGGATTACCCGCCATTTCGAACGGATATTCAGTCGCTGCTTTTTCGTCTAAGTCCACCCCCAGCCCCGGAGCCTCCGGCGGTAGCAGATAGCCGTCCTCGTACTTGACCTGTTGCGGGAATACGTCCGCCATGTAGCCCGGCAGCCACGGCAACTCTTGAACGCCGAACAGCGGCGAGCTCAAAGCCAGATGCAGGCACGCCGCCGTTGAAACCGGCCCCAGCGGATTGTGCGGCGCCAGGTACTGGTAATGCGATTCCGCCCAACCGGCGATCTTCTTCGACTCCGTCAGCCCGCCCACGATGCACAGATCCAATCGCACATAATCGATCAAGTCCCCTTCGATCAACGGCCGGAACTCCCACTTCGTAGCCAGCTCCTCCCCGCCCGCGATAGGCACATTCGTCCTTTCTCGCACAAACCGGTAGGCCTCCGGATTCTCCGAACGCACCGGGTCCTCAATGAAATACGGCTCCACCGGCTCCAGCGCTCTGGCCAGCCGCACCGCGTCGATCGGGTCCAGGCGAGTATGGAAATCAACCAGAATTTCCACCTTCGGCCCCACCTTCTCTCGCAGAGCCGTGGCCCACTCCACCGTCAGCGGGACCGTGTTGCGCGGGTCGAAGACGCCATCATCCTCCGAGATCGCATGCAGCCTGACGAACTTGCCTCGTCCAGCGCCCGCCCGGCATCGTCCAGAAACTCCTCCAGCGTCTCTCCGCTGACGTGGGGATAGCACACCGCCTTATCCCGGCAGCGCCCTCCCAGCAATTCGTACACCGGCAGTCCCAGGGCCTTACCCCGAATATCCCACAGAGCCAGGTCAACCGCCGATATCGCCGCCGTTTGAATCTGCGCCCCTTTGAAGAATCCGCCCCGATACAGGCGCTGCCAGATGAATTCGATACGCGACGAGTCTTCACCGATCAACATCGGCCGGAAATGCTCGATCACGCCCTGTACGGCCAGTTCCTTGCCTATGATTCCCGACTCGCCTATCCCGTAGAGTCCCTCGTCCGTCTCCACCTTGATGATTAAGTAATTCCGCCCGCTCTGGGGACTTGCCAGGGGAATGCATCGCACATCCACAATTTTCATCTAAACCTCCAGATTCCCCCGGGCTTGCCAAGGGGGCTACCCTTTACCGGGTATCAGCCGGGCCCGGTCGGACGGAGGTTCGCACCGGGACATCAGCGATCGTAAGTTTCACATGACGCGTAATCTTATCGGCGACCCGGTCCGCCCCCTGGACGGGGCCCCTCAAACCCCCAGGAAAGTGCGCGCGTCGGGCAACCAATTCAGAAAATTATGAATGGCTGATAATCTCCCTGAATCCAATCGACCGGCCAAGCGGCAACCGCCGCGCCGCCGGCGCGAGCGCGTCTTCGCCATAAGCCGCGGTCTGGCGACCCGCGTCGAGGTGCCGACGCGGCGGCCCCGGTCCCGCCTCTTGAGCCCCCACGCGACCCTCGTCCTGGGATTTCTCGCCATCATGCTGATCGGCGCTGTGGGCCTGATGCTCCCGTTCGCCAGCGCCTCGGGTGAGGTCACCCCGCTCGTGGACGCCCTCTTCACCTCCACCTCCGCTACTGGCACCGTGGGTCTGGTCGTCGTCGACACCGGCACTCACTGGAGCATGTTCGGCCAGGTCGTCATCGTCATCCTGATGGAGATTGGCGGCATCGGGTTCATGGCCGGGACCATTCTCCTGTTTCTCGCGCTCGGGCGGCAGTTGTCCATTCATCAGCGCCAGATCTTCCAGGAGTCTCTGGTCCTGCGGAAGGTCGGCGGCATCCCCGGTGTGGCGAAACGTTTCCTACTGTTCACGCTCGCCGTCGAAGGAATCGGCACGCTGCTCCTCTACGTGCAATTTCGCGGCGACAGCGCGATAGGCCCGGATCGCGCTTGGTGGTTCGCCGCGTTTCACGCCGTTAGCGCTTATACAGGCTCTGGCTTCGATCTCATGGGCGGCTTCCAGAGCTTCCAGAGCCAGGCACTAAATCCATTCGTGCTCCTTACCATGGTGGCCATGATCATTCCCGGCGACCTTGGCTTTCTGGTGGTGCTGGACATCCTGCGCAACTGGCGTTTTAGCCGATTCACAATGGAAACCAAGCTGATCCTCTGGCTCAATTTCATCCTCTGGCCCGCCGCCGCTATCGGTTTCTTTTTTCTCGAATCATCCAATCCCAACACCCTCGGCGGGATGCCCTTCCTGCACCGTATTTCCAACGCGCTTTTCCAGGGTGTGACCGTGCGAAACGCCGGCTTTTCCACCGTGGATTTCGCCCAGGTTGGATCCCTCACACTCATGTTCTTCGGCATCTTCATGTTCATCGGGGCAGCCTCCGCATCCATGGGTGGCGGGATCAAGGTAAATTCCCTGGGGGCCCTCCTGGCCGCAAGTCGGGCCGGTCTGCTCGGCCGACCCCACGCCGAGGCTTTCGGCCGCACCATCCCCGCCGACCGCGTCTACGTGGCCGTCACCCTCATCCTGCTCTTCTTCGGCTGGATGATTTTTTCGGCGCCCATCCTCTTCGCCATGCAAATCGTCGATCCTAACGCCCTCAAGACCCTCTTCGACACCCAGTCGGCTCTTGGAAACATCGGCCTCTCCACCGGGGTTCCCACCAATCTTGACGCTCCCGGAAAGCTCTTCATGAGCCTGCTCATGTTCGTCGGTCGCCTCGGGCCACTGACCGTCGCCCTGGCCCTCCTGCGGCGCACCCGGCCCACCACCCGCCAGTTCCCGGACGGCGATCTAAAAGTGGGCTAGCGCCGGCGGCCGGTGGTCCTCGCACCCGGCACCATATCTTCCCCGACAACCGACCAGATCAACGCTGGCTTGTTTGGATAGCTCTGCCAGGCGCCCGGCAAGTCGAACAGCCGCCGCAAAATTACTATCGCGATCACAGCCACCCCTCCCGCCACTATCTCCGGCGGTGCGCCCACCACCCACGTGTAGACCGGCCCGATTCCCAGAAGCGTCACCGTGGCGAATCCCGGTCGTTTATTCGCCACGCCCGTCCCGTAACCCAGCAATATTCCCAGCAAGACGCCCACCGTGCCGAGATATATCGCGTAGCCGATGTACATGCCCCCACCTACCGCCACCCCCTTTCCTCCCTTGAATCCCAGATATACCGGCCACGAGTGCCCGACCTGGCACGCCGCGCCCCAGATCGCAGCCAGGAGCAGGCGATCCATCGCCAGCGCAAGCACGAGAAACGGCCCCAAAACCTTGACGACGTCCAGCACCAGGATCAGCGCACCGATCAGTTTGCCGGCGTTTCGGTAGGCGTTGGACGCCCCCGGATTCCCGGTGCCAAACTCGCGCAGATCTATTCCTCGCAGCCGGGTCACGACCAGTGCGAACGGAATCGCCCCCACCAGGTATCCCCCCAGCGCTGCCGCGATCTCCTCGGCGCCGATTGGACTAAGCCCGGGAATCCCCGTCGCCGTCGGCAACGGGCCGCCCACCACCCCGCGCGGGCCTACGGTCGGTGGCGGCAAGCGAATTCAAAAGAAGTAGTACGGTCATGCGGCTGGCCGGAAATATACCACTCGCCGGTGAAATATCCTCGGGACGCCGACCCGTTCCGGGGTTCATGAAACGTGGACAGGGGGCAGCGATGCCGGATTTAGGCGGGGCGCTCTCGGCGCTGCAATCCTTGGCCAATGCCGCCGGCATGCTCATTCTCGGGCTGGCCGGCGCGGCCATCCTCCTCGCATCCTATCTGGTCGTCAAGACTCACGGCGCCGGTGACGCGCCCTTCACCCTAAAGCGAGCACTCACCTGGTACAGCCGCGTAATCATGCTTGTCGCAATCCTGATTATCGCGATGGAGAGTGCGCACTTGCTGGCCGTTCTCTCGGGCACCCTCTTCGAAGATGAGTTCGCCTTCGGCGGGCACGATTCGCAAAGTACGGTCTGGCCGTCGCCCGGTCAGCTTTCCTAATCGAGCCCGCCGCCCTCGTTTACGTAACTCACCAACGGCTCCGGTCCATATTCGATCCGCGCCCGGGGACCCCATCGCCCGGCGATTTCTGATCGCCGCGACCTCCGTCATTTTCGGGGTCGCCACCTTCACCCTGCTTGTGCAGAGCGGCCTGGAAACCATCAGTTACATCGATCACGGAGCCGGTAAAGGGGCCGGCCCCGGCAGTCTCCTCGCCGGCCTGATCGTCGCCCTCACGTTTTGGGGTGCGGCTCTGGCCTTCCTGCGCCGCGAGCTGAGTCGGCCCGACTAGACCAGCCCCGAGCCGCCAATCGACATCCGGTCGGCGTCCGCCTGAAACACCGCCGCCGCATCCGGGTCCACCGGTGCAGCCAACTCGATGCGGCGAATCAGTTCGTCGCGCACCACCTCGCCCATCGCCCGTCCTGCCCCCACCACCTCACGCCGGACGCCAATCAGTACCCGCTCCAGTTCGCGTCCAAGTCCGTGGGCCGGGTATCGGTCCACCAGCTGATCCACCACTTGCTGCAGGCCCACGTCGTAACCGGCCCCTTCGCTGGCCAGCCACTTTTCGTCCTCGATCAGCAGGTAAATCTCCGCCAGGGTGCGATCCGGGAACGATCGCGCCAGCCCCCGCGTCATCATCGCAACCACTGCCGGTGTGTATACCTTTTCGTACCAGCCCCGCGCCGCTTCCTTCAGGCTGACCTCACGCTCCGCCGCCTCACTCAGAATCCACTTATGCTCGTCAATTTCCCGTGCCAGACGCGGATATCCGCCGGGATCCTGCAGATCAATGTCGCGCAGGCCGGTATTGAGTTCGAAATTCGCGCGCTCGAACGAGAGCTGCCGCGCCGGCGAGTCTTCGTTCGGCAGGAACTGCACCACATCCGCATCGATGAACGTCATTCCGATCTCACGGGCCGCCCCCACCCGGTGATGCCCATCCAGCACGTAATACTCGCTCAACAACTCATACAGCGACACCGGCGGCAGCGCGGCACCTTGCTCCATCAGACCCAGCATCGTGCGATAGCGCGGGTTTTCCCGGTATCGGTGCGGCCTGAAATCCGTCCGCAGATTGTCCGCCCGCCCCACCGACCCCACGATCCAATCCACCCGGACCGTCCTCAGGCCGATCAGCCGCTGCGCCGCCAGCGCGTGGCTTCCGAGTTCCTCATTGAACGATTTAAGCAAACGCCGGCATTCAGGCAAAAAGCTACTCGTCTCCTATTCGGATCAACAGGCGCGCCACCGTCAATTCTCGCAAACTACCGACCCCGGTAACAGCAAGTCCGGCGAGGAAATGTAGCTTCGCGACGGGGACCCCATCCAGAACTTCCAACGCCGCCTGTATCCGGCTTGTGACGCCCCTCAGACCTGCTCGTACCATGGCCCGGCCCGGCGCAGGCTCTCGGGGGAGATGACCGGCAGATCGCCGCCGGCGTCCTCACGAATCCGCCCGAATAGCTCCTCACAAACATCGGGCATCTTTTCCGCCAGATTGCTGGCCAGCTCAGGATCGTCTCCCGGCACGAAGAGTTGACGCTCACCGCCATCAAACCGGCAGATGAAACGGTAGGTTTCATCCTGATAGCGCGCGTACTCGCCCATGCTGCCGGTGACGTAGGCACGCCCACTCGCCTCGCCGCGAATCAACGGCCAAAGGTCCGTGCCGTCTACCGGCCTCGGCAGGTCGATCCCCAGCCGCGCCAGCGCCGTGGGCAGGATGTCGTGATCGTAGACGAATTCGTCGATCACCCGTCCCGCCCCCTCCCCACCCGGCTCCCGAATCATGAATATTATGTCAACCAATTCTGGGTACTGGCATTGCGAGAGTTTGCCGATTACATTGTGTTCGCCCAGCGAGTGGCCGTGGTCGGATACAACCATCACCAGCGTGTCGTCCAGCAGCCGCAGAGCCCGCATCTTCTCCACGAACAGGCCGAGCCACTTATCCACCATCGTCACCTCACCGGCGAAAAGCGCTCGGATGTGATCGATTTCGGCCCGCGTCAGGTCGTCCGTGGGTCCGTAGGGCGGCCAGATCAGGTCCTGCCCCTCATAGCCCGGATCGTAAAGTTCCCAGTACCAGCGGGGCGGGTCCCAGGGCTCATGCGGATCGAAGCAATCAACCACCAGACAGAAATCATCATTCCGGTTGTCCTCAACGAAGCGCATCGCCTCGCGAAAGACCTTCGGGGCAAAATAGTCCTCTTCGTAGTGGCAATCGGCGACATTGGCCAGGTAGCGCCGATGACTCGCCTCACCAGCGGTGCCGGCGAGACTGGGATGGAGATAGTGACTGATGTCGACTCCAGTCATTCGAGCCGACGACACGTAAGCGTCCCCCTCCTGGCCCCGGATGAAGGCGAATTGCTGAAAGCCCCGGTGGAAGTTCATCGCCGGCTTGAATTGGTGATAGACATCGGTGACCAAGCCGGTCCGACAGCCGGCATGACTCATGATCTCCGCCAGCGTGATCTCGGATTCTCGAATCGGGTGCCAGCCCGGCCAGCGGACGTTGTCGCCTTTGCGGCTCTGATGATCGCGAAACGGGAACAGCCGGTTTCCCGTATAGATCGACTGCCGCGCCTCAATCGTGGGCAACGCCTCCGGATACGCGTTCGTGAAGCGAATCGACTCCGCCGCCAGCCCGTCCAGCGACGGCGTGCTAATCCAGTCGTTTCCGTACACTCCCACGTGGTCGCGTCGCAGCGTATCCACAATGATCAGAACCAGATTCATATGGCTACTCCACCTCCCGCTGGGGATTGAGCATGTCGTCCGTACGGTCGGCCAACTCCGGCGGCCCGTTGATCTCCCACCAGGGGCCCGCCCGGCGGCGAGCTTCCTTGCTTATCTGCGGGAGCGATCCGCCGGCGTCCTCCACCACTCGATTGAAAAGTTCCTCGCACAGTTCGGCGTTCTCCGGTGCGATGTCATTCTCCAAATCGGGATCATCCTCGATGGAGAACAGCCGTTGCTCCTGGCGATCGTTACGCGACACGAAGTAGTGCTCGCGATCCTGGTACCGGATGAAATCGCCGAATCCGCTGGTCACGAACGGCCGTCCGGCATCATCGCCCGCGATCATCGGCAGCAGGCTCCGCCCGTCCAGCGGCAGAGGCGCCTCCAGCCCGACCCAGTCCAGCACCGTCGGCAGCAGGTCGTGGTCGTAGCAGAAACCATCCACCACCGTGCCCCCACCGGTTCCGTCCGGCTGGCGCACCATTAGCATTATGTCAACCAGTTCCGGGTACTGGTAAGAAGGCAGCTTGCCGAAGATACCGCGTTCACCCAGCGCATGCCCGTGGTCGGACATCACGATCAGCAGCGTATCGTCCATGACCCCAAGGTCCCGCAGCCGGTCGACAAACATGCCGAACCACCTGTCCGTCATGGTGACTTCCCCGGCGTACAGGGCGCGGATGTGGTCGATCTCCGCCCTCGTGAGATCGCCGGTGGGTCCATACGGCGGCCAGATCAGGTCCTTGCCCTCGTAGCCCGGATCGTAAAGCTCCGTGTACCACGGCGGCGGATCCCACGGCTCGTGTGGGTCGAAGCAGTCCACCACCAGAAAGAAGTCGTCACGATAGTTGTCTTCCAGCAAGTGCATGGCCTCCGTGAATACCCGCGGGGCGAAGTGGTCCTCTTCATGCTTCCAATCGGAAATGTTGGCCAGGTATTGCCGCAGCCCCAATCGCCGATAAGGACCCGATACCCGGTCGAAGTGCGGGTGCATGTGCCGTTCGACCGCCTCCTCGCTGACCGTGCTGGGCGGTTGATATTTGTCCGCCTCCTGACCTCGAATCCAGACGAACTGCTGAAAACCGCGGTGGAAGTTCATGGAGGGCTTCATCTGGTGATAAACATCGGCGACCAAGCCGGTGCGATAGCCCGCGTGGGACATGATCTCCGCGGCCGTCACCCGATCCTCTCTCATCGGCGCCCACCCGGCCAACGGCACCGTGTCGCCCTTCATGCTCCGGTGGTCGTGGAATGGGAAAACCCGGCGCCCTGTATGAATGGCTCGCCGGGCCTGCAAAGTCGGCAGAGCCTCTGGATAAGCGTTCGTAAACCGCGCCGACTCAGCCGCCAGGGCATCCAGGTTGGGAGTCTTGATCCAGTCATTGCCATAGCAGCCCACATGGTCTCGGCGAAGCGAGTCGATGATGGCGACGACGACGTTCATTTACGACCTCCCGAAGGCTCAAACTAAGAAGCGCTGGCAAGCACCATTCAAACTCAACCGCGATCCCGGCGCCACCCGGGACCACCGTTACTCAACGGCGCCGACCTATTAAGTCCACCGACCAACGTGGCACCTGCCTGCACGCAAATCATCAAGGCAGCCCGTTCGCCGTTTCGAAGCCTATTGGCGGAGTCTCGCCACTCGACGCTGGGCGCGACGTTTCAGCTTGCCATCGGCCTCGGACCCCACCACCGCCCGAAAGTCGGCCAGTGCTTCTTCGTCAAGCCCCTGGTCCTCGTACGTGGCTCCACGGTTGTAGTAGGCGCGCCCATCGCCCGGGGCCAACTCGATCGCCCGGGAATAATCATCAAGTGCATCGTCCAACCGATCGGCCGCCCGGTAGGCGCTACCGCGATTAAGAAACGCTTTCGGGTTCTCCGAATCATTCTTGATCGACTCCGTGTAAGCGAATATGGCCGACTCCGCATCGCCCTGCTTCATAGTGGCGACTCCCAGATTGTAAAAAGCGTCGGCGCTGGACTGGTCTCGCTCCGCCGCATCGGCGAAATTACGGACTGCATCCTCGATCTGCCCCAACCGTCCGTGAATCTTCCCCATCAGCAGGTGAGGACGGGCGTTCGCCGGATCAATGTCCGCCACCTCCGCGTAATCACGAATCGCCAGCGAATATTGACGCAGCTTCTCGTAGGTCCTCGCCCGGCTGAAATACGCGGCCTTGGCATCAGGCTGCAATCCGATCACGACTCGATAATCCGCTATGGCTTCTCGCAGTTTCCCTTGATCCTCAAGCAGGCGACCACGCGCGAAATGGGCGTTGAAATCGTCCGGCGACAGTTCGATCACCTGCTCGTAGTCGCCTATCGCTTCCTCGGTCCGTTCCAAACCAATATTCGCGATCGCGCGTCCGGCATACGCGACTGGATTTTGCGGATCAAGGCGAATGGCGGCATCGAACTGAATCAGCGCCTCGGCCTGGCGATCGTCTGCAAGCAGCTCGTGGGCAGTCGCGAGCGGGTTATCAGTCATAGAACTTGCTCGTCGGATGTGGTCGGTTGTTCCCTCGACTCAGTGTACACAGCCACACCGGGCGGGTGCCGGTCGGCGAGTCAAGATGGGCGTTAGGCCCCGTCCCCAACTGGAGAGATCCCCACATCGGGCGTCCCCACCCGCACACCCACGTCAGCCTGCATAAACGCGTCGACCACCATCGGATCGAAGTGATCCCCCGACTCGGCGATCAGAATCTCACGTGCGCGCTCCGCGGGCCACGCGTCCAGGTACGACCGATCCGTGGTCAGCACGTCGAACACGTCGGCCACCGCAATGATGCGCGCATCCATATGGATGCTGTTCCCGCGGATGCCGTCAGGATAGCCCGATCCGTTCATCCACTCGTGGTGGTGCCGAATACCGGGAATAAACCGATGAAGCGACGAGATGCTCTCCCCTATTGAGTGGCCCGCCGCGGGATGAGCGCGGACAGCATCCAGTTCGGCATCGTCCAGCGGACCCTTCTTGCTGAGAACCTGTTCAGCTACCGCAATCTTGCCGATATCGTGGAGCACAGCGGCATTACGGACCCGCTCGACATCAGCCGTCGGCAGCCCCCTCTCGGTGGCGATAACGGTCGAGTAGTCGGCCACCCGCGCCGAATGACCCCGCGCGTGTACCGGTCCTTGGCCTCAACCGCCGCCACCAGCGCACTCCGGCCGATTCCGATCGGCTAGCATTGAAGAGGCAATGGATCGGGCCTGCACCCGATCCCGTACCCTGGCGAAATCATCCTTAGCGATCGAACGAGAAGCTTATTGGTCACGTCCGCCATCCCAGTCGATGACCGCTTGATAAAGAGACGGATCTAGCCCTTGGGCTTGATGGAAGCGGCGGGCGACCCGCGGACCTTTCTGGCGCTCCTGATCGCCTTCATTTTCGCGATAACTATTCACGAAGCCAGTCACGCATTCGTCGCTGATCGGTTAGGGGACACGACCGCCCGCTTTCGCGGCAGGCTCACCCTCAACCCCATGTCCCATCTCGATGTCGTCGGCTCCCTGATGCTCGTCGCCATCGGGTTCGGCTGGGGTAAGGCCGTCCCCGTCAACCCCATCAATCTTCGCGGCGACCTCCGCCGAGGCATGGCTATCGTGGCGGCCGCCGGACCGGCGGCGAATCTGCTGTCCGCGGTGGTCTTCGGCCTGCTGCTGCGAGCGGCGGTGGCCAATGCCACAGACCCCGAGTACTGGCACCTGCTGCTTAACACCCTCGTCCAAGTAAACATGGTCCTGGCCATCTTCAACCTGATCCCCATCCCGCCCCTCGACGGCTTCACCTTGCTGCTCGCCTTCGTTGACTCCAATACCGCCCAACGGCTCCGCTTTTACAGCCGCCAGATAATGATGGTCTTCTTCGGAATTCTGGCGGTGGCGTATTTCCTCCGGCAGAACCTGCTCGAGTCCTTGCTCTTCCCTCCCGCGGGTTACATCTACCGACTGATCCTGGGTGTTTAGGTACCGGGTGGGCCAGTTTCTCCGCGCGCTCCGATCGCCTCGGGCAAAGCCCATACCCGCTGGCCCGGCGGCACTCCTCAACCCACGCGAAATCCAATTATTCGAGCGAATGGCCGGCTTCGACCGGGCGCACTCCTTGGCCGTGTACCGCGGGCTTCGAGAAATCGACCCAGACGGCGTCGATTTGCAAGTTGCCGGGCTGCTGCACGACGTGGGTAAAGGACTGCCCTCCCTGGCCCAACGAGTAGCGTTCGTACTCGCCAGCGCCGTTTGGCCGAAGAGTCTGGAACGCTGGGCTACAATTCCGCCGAGAAGCTTTCGCGGCGGATTGTGGGCGCTGTCACACCACGCCGAAGCCGGGGCGCAATTTCTCGAGGCGGCCGGCAGCCGGCCGCGGATAGCGGAGATAGTTCGCAGGCAAGGAAATTCCGACGACCCGGATGCGGCCCTGCTGGCAAGGATTGACGCACAGTGCTGACTGACTGGCGGACCGGAACCCGGGCGTCCGCGCTCGCCGATTTCCACCTCTCCCTGACCGAGTTTGATGGCCCATTCGACCTTCTGCTGCACCTGGTGGAAAAGCAGGGCTTCGATATCACTTCCCTGTCCCTCGTTGCCGTCACCTCGCAGTATCTCGCCTATATCGACGATCTGACAGAGACCTACACAGAGGCGACCTCCGAATTTCTCGCGGTCGGATCGCAACTCGTATTGTTGAAATCGAGGGCCATGCTGCCCGCCGAAGACGAAGACGAAGACGAAGACGACGAAGCCGCGCGGCTGGCCGAACGCCTCCGCGTGTACGGTGCCTTTCGCAAGCTGGCCCATGAGTTCGATCGCCTACAGTCCGAGGACACCGGCCTGTTCGTTCGGATGGCGCCGCACGGCATTGAGCCCGAGGTGGCACCTGATACCGGCACCATCGACGAGCTGGTAGCCGCCATTCACGACATGCTCAACCCGGCGGAAACCACTCGCGTCTCAGTCACTTTGCCTACGAGTCGTTTCGATCTCACCGAACGTATCGCCACCGTCGCCAGTCGCGTCAGGGCGGCGGGGAAACTAGAGTTCGCCGACTTGGCCAGAGAATGCCGGTCGCGGCTGGAGATCATTTACACCCTGCTGGCTGTTCTGCACCTGGTCGCGCAACGGGACGCCACCATCCGCCAGCGAAAGAGCTTCGGCACCATCGAGATCGAAGACGTAGCCGATGACTGACATGTCCGACAACCAACTAGTGCCCGGCTCGGACCCACTTCCGGACGGGTCCGACCTAGATCTGGACTTTGGTCTAGGGGACGTCGTTGAAGCTCTGCTCTTTGTCAGCGATGGCCCGCTGTCGCCCGCCCGCATCGCCGCCGTGCTCGACGAGGACGAAGATAGCATCCGCGCCGCCCTGACCGAGCTCCGCCGAAAATATCAGCGCGGCGGCCTGAGAATCCTGCTCCACGACGACCTTTACCAGATGGCCACCGCCCCGGATGCCACCCTGTACTGCCGGGCCTTATTAGGGCTCGAGCCCAACCAGCGCCTCACTCAGGCCAGTCTTGAAACTCTCGCCGTGGTCGCCTACCGGCAACCGGTCACCCGCGCGTTAATCGAGGATGTACGCGGCGTGAACTCCGACAGTCCCCTGTCACGCCTTGTGGCCTATGGGCTGGTAACCGCCATCGGCAAGAGTGAGCGGCTCGGCAGGCCCATGCTCTACGGCACCACCCCGGGATTTTTGGCGTATTTTGGGGTCGATTCTCTGGATGATCTGCCCCAGCTGGACCTGCCCGAATTCGCTCCCGGGCATGAAGCAGTCGCCACCCCGAACCCTATGGACACCCCACCGCCGGAGGCGGTCGAGGTGAATCGGACCGACTAACGCTTCGTGTACTGAGGTGCTTTCCGGGCGCGCTTCAGGCCCGGCTTCTTCCGTTCCTTGGCGCGGGGGTCACGGGTCATCAGACCTGCAGGCTTGAGGGTTGCCCGGAAATCTGGGTTAAACACGGTCAGGGCCCGGGCCAGACCTTGTCGGACCGCCCCCGCCTGGCCGGAAATTCCACCGCCGCTGACCCTGATCGTGGCGCTGTAATCACCTTCAACCAGGCGCAACGCCTCGGTCGCTTCAAGCAGGTGGGATCCGACCCGAAAATACTCCTCTATCGGGCGATCGTTCACCACCAGAGGCCCCTTTTTCGTGAAAAGCCGCACCCGCGCCACAGCCGTCTTTCGCCGGCCGTTCGCGTAGTGGTACCGGTCCCCGCTTTTCTTAGCCACGGTCACCATCCAATTTCATAACTTTCGGTCCTTGCGCCTCGTGGGGGTGGTCCGGGCCGGCGTACACATGCAGGCGACCCAGCGCATGCCTGCCCAACTTCGTCTTAGGCAGCATTCCTTTGACCGCCTTCGTTATTGGCCGGTCCGGGAATTTCGCCAGCAAGGTGTCCAGGTTCGTCTCTTTCAATCCCCCCGGATACCCGCTGTGCCGGTAGTAAATTTTGTCCGCCAGCTTGTTGCCCGTCACATGCACCTTCTCGGCGTTGACCACGATCACATTATCTCCCACCTCCAGATGGGGGGCGTAGGCCGGTTTGCCTTTTCCAAGCAGGGCCCCGGCTATCTTCGTCGCCGCCCGCCCGAGCGTCTTGCCCTCCAGATCCACCAACCACCAGGCGCGAACAATGTCCGCCGCGCGGACGCTGTGCGTTCTAGTTGACATCTATCTCCTTGAGAGCACCGCTAAGGGCACCGACGCTATTGAACGGGTCGTCGCGATCTCCGTACTCAACTCCCACCAGGTACAACCCGGCGGCCGGCGCCGAAGGGGCCACCGGTGCATAGTCATTTCGATTTAGCAGGGCGATGAAATCGTCAATCGAAAAGCGCCCCAGCCCTACCTGAATGAGCGCGCCGCTTATTCGCCGAACCATCCGCTTGGCGAAGGCGTTCGCCGATATACGGACGTAAACCATATCCTCTTCCCGCCAGCACGCGCAATTGGTCACCCGGCGCGTCACCGCCTCCTCAGTCTCCACCACAAACCCGGCGAAGTCATGTGTTCCCACCAGCTCACCCGCCGCCGCGTTCATCGCCGCGGTATCAAGATCTTGCCCGACGTGATGCACCCGGCCCCCTAGGAGCGCCGACCGCGCCCTCCGGTTGAGAATTCGGTATTCGTACGTGCGAGACGACGCCTGCCGGCGCGGATCGAAGCCGTCCGGGCAGGCTCTCGCATCCCTAACACTGATGTCATCCGGTAAAACGGCGTTCAGGGCCGACCGCATGCGCTCGGGCGGGATTCGGCCTTCGTAATCGACCGCCACCACTTGCGCCAGCGCGTGCACGCCCGTATCGGTCCGACCGGCCGTCTGCACCCGGCTTCCGCGACTAACCAGGCGGTCAAACGCCGTCTCCAGCGCCACCTGAATCGTCGGCTCGCCCGGTTGCGCCTGAAAGCCCGCGTAACCCGAGCCGTCGTATTCGATCGTCAGCCGGATTCGCCGCATCTTCAGACCAGCTCGATTCGTACCATCGGCGCCGCGTCGCCCGCACGGGGTCCCAGGTTGTACATTCTGGTAAAGCCGCCGTTGCGTTCTTTGAATCGCTCCGAAAGGTCTCCAAAGACCTTGTCTATGACCTGCCGGTCCGGCAATCGAGATAGAGCCTGCCGCCGGGCGTGCAGGTCCCCACGTTTCCCAAGCGTTATCAGGCGGTCAACGTGGGATCGAATCTCCTTGGCCTTGGCCTCGGTGGTGCGAATTCCCTCGTGCAGCAGCAGCGACCGGGCCAGGTTTCGCAACATCGCTTTGCGGTGTCCCTGAGCACGATCGAAACGTCGTTTGCGCGTCCGGTGCTTCATTCGCCGTTATCGGCCGGCAGCGCCGGGTCGCCCTTAATCGTCAGGCCTACGTCCGCCAGCCGCTCGCGCAGCTCAACGACCAACTTGACACCCATCCCGCGCAAATCGAAGAGCTCATCCTCGGTAAATTGAATCAACTGCTCCACCGTGTCGATGCCATGGCGTTTCAGACAATTTAATGCCCGGTTGGACAGTTTCAGCTCTTCCACCGGCGTCTCCGGCTCGATCTCCTCTGGCACGGCCTCGGCCGTTGTCGGGGCCAGCAGCTCTTGCGGATCGGCCACCCGCGCCATCAGCAAGTACGAATCCACCAGAATGCCAGACGCCGTCGAGATGGCCTCCTCCGGCTTTATTGTGCCGTCAGTCCAGACCTGCACGGACAGGCGGTCCCAGTCCGTGGACCGGCCGACCCTAGCCCGCTCAACCCCGTACTGAACCCGATGCACCGGCGTAAACCGGGCATCAAGCGGGATAACCCCGATCTGCTTGTCCTCCTGCTCCTCGGCTCCGACGTAACCCACTCCCCGCTCGATCACCAGCTCCACCCGCAGCGTGCCCATCTTGTTGTCGAGCGTAGCCAGATAATGGTCGGGGTTGATGATCTCAACCTCAGGTCCAATCTGAATGCTCGCATCGGTCACCACTCCAGGTCCCTTGACCTCTATGAGACCCTCAATCGGCCCTTCAGCGTGCATCCGCATACGGACATCCTTCAGATTCAGGATGAACTGGGTGATGTCTTCCCGCATGAAGGCCAGGTTCGAAAATTCATGCAGTACCCCATCAACACTGATGCGGGTGATCGCGGCGCCCGGCATGGACGACAGCAGGACCCGACGAAGCGGGTTCCCGATCGTGTGCCCGTAACCTCGCGGTAGCGGTTCCACTACGAAATGTCCATGCCGGTCCCCGGCATCGATCACGTTGATTGTCGGCATTGGCTGTTCGGCTGCCAACTATTACCTCCGGCGTTATATTGCGGCTGCGCCTCAATCGGCGGCCAATTGTTTATCTAGAGTAGAACTCGACGATTAATTGTTCGTTGACGACCACGTCAACCTGATCTCGCTCAGGCAGCGCGACGACTTTTCCTGATTTCTTTTCCACGTCCACCAGCACCCATTCCGGTCGCCCCATATCCGAGGCCCGTTCCTGGGCAATGACAAAGATATCCAGATCGTTGCTCGCGGGTCGAACCGTGATCTGATCACCGACCTCCAGCAGATGTGACGGCGATTTCGCCGGCTGACCGTTGACCCGAAAATGACGGTGCGTCACGAGCTGGCGGGCCTGTTTTCGCGACGTGGCGAATCCCATTCGGTACACCACATTGTCCAGTCGCGATTCAAGGATCTGCAGCAAATTTCCTCCGGTCAATCCCGGCGCCTTTTCCGCCAGTCGGAAATACCTCCGAAACTGGCGCTCCAGCAGGCCATATGCCCGGCGAACCTTCTGTTTCTCCCGCAGCTGCACCGCGTAGTCCGACATTCGTCGCCGCATCTGTCGCGTACCACCTGCCACCCCGGGTGGCAGGTTGCGCCGCTCAATCGCACACTTGGGCGTGAAACATCGATCGCCTTTAAGAAAAAGTTTCACTCCCTCCCGGCGGCATAATTTGCAGTTCGGACCTGTGTAGCGGGCCACGCTAGCGTCTCCCCGCGTGCTGTCCGCCGGCGGCGCGGATCATATGCGCCTCCGTTTCGGCGGTCGAGGGCCGTTATGGGGCACCGGCGTGACATCGGTTATTCCCGTCACCTGCATCCCAGCTGCCTGCAGAGCGCGGATCGCCGCGTCTCGCCCGCTGCCCGGGCCTTTAACGAACACCCGAATCTTGCGCATTCCCATATCCATAGCCTGGCGGGCCGCTTTTTCGGAGGTCATCTGGGCAGCGTACGGCGTGCTCTTGCGCGATCCTTTGAACCCAACACTGCCGCCGCTCGACCAGCACACAGCGTTGCCCTGCGGGTCCGTAATGGTGACTATCGTGTTGTTGAAAGTCGCCTGTATATGGGCCTGACCTTCGGGCACTATTCGGGCATCGCGCCGGCGCTTACGTCTTTCTGCCAAGTTTGTCCTCCGAGATCGCGGTTCTACCGCTTAATGATTCTTTTTCTGATGCCAATGGAGCGTTTGTGGCCGCGCCGGGTACGGGCGTTCGTGTGCGTGCGCTGCCCGCGAACCGGCAGATTCAGCCGGTGCCGGATACCCCGGTAGCAGCCAATTTCACGCAGCCGGCCGATATTGAGCGCCACCTCGCGGCGAAGCTCGCCCTCAACCTTGTGTTCCCGATCGATAATTTCGCGAATGCGGCTCAGTTCGTCTTCCGTCAGATCACGGACTCGAACTGTGCCGTCCACCCCCGCGCCGTCCAAAATCTTAATGCTGGTCGTCTGGCCAATCCCAAATATACGCTGCAAGGCTATGACGACCGGCTTCTCGACCGGAACGTCGACACCTGAAATTCTTGCCATTCTGGCTACCCCCTAGCCTTGCCGCTGGCGGTGCTTGCGCACTTCGCAGATCACCATCACTACGCCGCGACGCTTGATTATCTTGCACTTGTCGCAGCGCGGCTTGATCGAGGCCGATACCTTCATGACGCATCTCCCGGCATGATCAACCACCCACCGGCAATCGCCAGGTGATCCGCCCGCGCGTCAGGTCGTAGGGCGATAGCTCCACCCGAACCCGATCCCCGACCCCGATGCGTATGTAATGCATCCGCAGCTTGCCAGACAGGTGCGCGAGCACGGTCACGCCATTGTCCAGTTCGACATTGAATACCGTATTGGGTTTGGATTCGCGTACGACCCCTTCAATTTCTATTACGTCTTTCTTCTTAGCCAAACTTCTCTATGCCTTCGCCGACCTTCAAGCCAGCGTAAGTATTTCGGGCCCGGTTTCCGTAACCGCAACCGTATGTTCGTAATGCGCCGACAGACTTCCGTCCGCCGTCCTAATCGTCCATCCGTCCGGGTCGGTCTTCGTGTGGATCGTGCCCACGTTCACCATCGGCTCGATGGCTATCGTCAGCCCTACTTCCACAATGGGACCGGTATCTGGCGAACCGAAGTTCGCCACTCTCGGTGCTTCATGCAAACTTCGACCGACACCGTGGCCCACGAATTCCCTCACAACAGCGAAGCCATGCGCTTCCGCGTGCTGCTGAATGGCGTGACCCACCCTGCCAAGCGGCTTTCCCGCTTCCAGCGCGGCGATCCCTCTCCCCAGCGCCTCTTCCGTCGTTCTCAGCAGATCGGAGGCTTCCGATCCGCATCTTCCGACTCGATAGGTTCGGGCGGAATCACCGTGCCAACCATCTAGGATAGCGCCGCAGTCAACCCCTAGGATATCCCCTTCTCGCAAGACGTACCTATTTGGTATCCCGTGGACGATCACATCGTTTACCGAGGCGCAAATACTGCCCGGAAACGGACTGTCCGGATTCCTTACGCTGGGATAGCCCTTGAAGGAGGGAATCGCCCCATAGCCGCGGATTGTCTCTTCGGCGTACTGGTCCAGCTCCCCCAGCGGCACTCCCGGCTGAATCAGCTCATTCAGACCGTCCAATACCTCCCCCACGATCCGCCCCGCCGCTCGCATTCGCTCGATCTCCGCCGGGGTCTTCAGGGTAATGTCGCTCAATGGACCATTCCCTCGATCTTGACGACGATTTCATCGTGCACCGCCTCGATCGACTGGCCGCCATCGATTTCAATCAACAGATCGCGCTCGCTATAGAAATCGACCAGCGGCCGGGTCAGATCGTTATATACGTCAATCCGGTGCCCCACGAGATCCTCGGCATCGTCCGCCCTCCCCCTACTGGCAAGGCGCCGAAAAATTTCCTCTTTATCCACCCGGATATGAATCACCGCACTAATTTCCAGGTTCAACGCCGGCAGGGTTTCCTCCAGCCGGGCCGCCTGCGGCAACGTCCGCGGGAACCCGTCCAACAACACCCCTTCGCCACGGCCAATGATGGCTTCAATGTGGTCGATCATGATCTGGCACACGGACTTGTCCGGCGCCAGCTCGCCGCGCTCGAAATACTTCTTCGCCAGATCACCCGCCTCCGTCCGCTCCTCCGCCGCCTGCCGCAGCACATCGCCGGACGACTCATGCGCCATGCCGAATTTCTCGGCCAGGCGGGTCGCCTGCGTACCCTTCCCCGATCCCGGGGCGCCAAGCATGATCACGAGAAGACGTCTACCAGGCATATCGTCCACACCATCACTTAAGAAACGACTCGTAGTCGCGCATCATCAGCTGCGACTCGAGCTGTTTCATAGTGTCCAAAACCACCCCCACCACGATCAGCAACCCGGTGCTGCTCAACGCGACCGTCGTAATTCCGGTGGCCGATCCCACGAAGAACGGGATGATCGCGATACTCGCCAAAAATAATCCCCCAGCCAGAGTCAGTCGGTTCAAGATTCGGCCCAGATAGGCCGCCGTCGGCCGCCCGGGCCGGATGCCGGGAATGAATCCGCCATTCTTCTGCAAGTTCTCCGGTAGGTTCTGCTGGTTGAACATGACTATCGTGTAAAAGTACGTGAATGCTATGACCAGCAGGAACGTGAATATCCAATACACAAAATTCGCTGGGCTAAACCAGACCGCCAGCGTGCCCGAGATGCTCGACAGCCAGCCGATATCCGACGTCTGCAGGTAGGTTGCGATCGTACCCGGCAGCAGCATCACCGAAAACGCGAATATCAGCGGAATCATCCCGGCCGAATTGATTTTCATGGGAATGTGGGTCGACTGCCCGCCGTACAGCCGGTTGCCGCGCACCCTCTTCGCATACTGCACCGGTACCCGGCGTTGCCCTTCCTGAATAAATATGATCGCCGCCACCATCAAGAGGCCGATCCCGGCGAAGATGACGAGCCCGGACAGATTGTCTCCCCCAAAGAGGGATTGCCCCAGGGCTCGCGGCGCCCCGGCGATGATCCCCCCGAGAATAATTATCGAAATCCCGTTGCCGATCCCCCGCTCCGTTATGCGCTCGCCCAACCACAGCATGAACATCGTCCCGCCCGTCAGCACCACCAGCATAGAAAGTATCGTCAGCGGCCCAGCGTTGGGGTCAATCGGCGAAGGCGACGACTGCCGCAGCAACGTGATCTGGCCGATTCCCTGCAGCATCGCCAGCGGAACCGCCGCCAGCCGCGTGTATTGGGCCATCCGTTGTCGGCCCGCCTCGCCGCCCTCGCGAGCCAGGTTCTTCAGGGACGGTATTAGCGGCTGCATGACGTTCATGATGATCGATGCCGTGATGTACGGGTACACGCCCAGCGCCACGATCGAGAAGTTCTCCAGCGCGCCGCCCGACAACAAGTTCAAGAACCCGAGCAGCTGATTTCCCTCGAACTGCTGCCGCAGCACCGCGAGATCGATCCCCGGCATCGGAATATGCGCAACTATCCGGAATACGATCAGCATTCCGAACGTGAACAGGATCTTGGCTCGCAGATCAGGCAGCTTGAAAGCCGTTATCGTCGCCTGGATCATCTAAAGTTCCGGGGTTTTCGGATTACGCGTCGGTGGAAGCATCCGCGCTTCCGCCGTTTTTCTCGGTTTTCCGCCGGTCCCGTTCGGCCTTCCCCCCCGCCGCCTCGATCTTGGCTATCGCCGTCTCCGAGAACTGCGCCGCCCGCACCGTAAGTTTCACGCTGATATCGCCACGGCCCAGAATTTTCACCGGACCGCGCCGCGCTAACCGTTGTTCCATCATCTCCGCCGGGCCAATCACATCACCATCCGCGAAGATATTCAGCGCCTCCACATTCACCGGTTCAAATCGCACACTGGTGCGAGAATTATTAAATCCAGGAAGACGCGGGAACCGCATCAGGATCGGCGTCTGCCCGCCTTCAAATCGGGCCTTGCGTTTGTGCCCGGATCGGGCGCCCGCACCCTTCTGACCGCGTCCGCTCGTCTTTCCTTTTCCCGATCCGTTCCCGCGACCGACCCGCCGGCGAGCCTTCCGCGGTCGGCCCATCTCCACTATTTCATGGGGTTTGAGGTTCGGTATCACATCTGCCATGCGCTAATCCCCCGACTCTGTCTCAGTAACGCTCACCAGGTGCCGCACCGACGTAACCATGCCACGGATCGCTTCATTGTCCGGTTTAACCACGGTCTGTCCGCGCTTGGTCAGCCCGAGCGCTCTCACCGTATCCTTCTGTCTCTGGCGGCTCCCGATGACACTTTTTACCAGCGTTATCTCAAGCATCGCGCCCGTCGCCATTAGCTTGGTCCGGGGCTGGATCGCGCATCTTCATCCCTTCGCGGACCCGCAGAGACTGCAAAGCCACCATCGTCGCTTTCGCCACATTGAGCGGATTCGCCGACCCATACGCCTTGGTCAGCACGTTCTGCACGCCCGCCGACTCAAGCACCGCCCGCACCGCTCCCCCGGCGATCACCCCGGTACCCGGCCCTGCCGGTCGCAGAATTACTTTGCACGCTCCAAAGTGGCCCTCCACGTAATGAGGAATCGTGCCGTCCCGCCTTATCGGGATATCCACCATGGCTCGTCGGGCCCGCTCATTGCCCTTGCGAATAGCTTCCGGCACCTCACGCGCCTTCCCCAGGCCGAGACCCACCTTTGTCTGCCCATCGCCGACAATCACAACGGCGTTGAAGCCGAAAGTCCGGCCACCTTTTACTACCTTCGCAACCCGATTAATGCGGACGATCCGCTCCTCGTATCGCTGTTTTTCCTTGTCGCGTGCCATATATATCCTTAGAAATTCAAACCGGATTTGCGTGCTGCCTCGGCCAGCGCCGCCACCCGACCGTGATACTTGTGCCCGCCCCGGTCGAACACCACCACCTTCACGTCTTTGTCCAGAGCCAGCTTCGCGATCAGCTCGCCCACGGCCCCGGCCCGTTCCGTTTTCGTCCCCTTCAGCTTGCCTTCCAACACCGGGTCACGGGTGCTGGCCGCAGCGATGGTGTGCCCTCGCGTATCGTCAATAATCTGCGCATAGATGTGGCGCGCGCTCCGGAATACCGCTAGTCGAGGCCGCTCCGGAGTGCCCCTCATCTTCCTGCGCAGCGACACGTGCCGGCTGCGGCGCATGCTCTGCCTCGATTTGTTACGTGCCATCTCTAACCCCCTCCGCCGAGGGCGCCGATAGCGGCCTTCCCGGGCTTGGTACGCACCACTTCGCCCGCGTATCGAATACCCTTGCCCTTGTACGCGTCCGGCGGGCGAATCATCCGTAGTTCGGCCGCCGTCCGGCCCACCAATTCTTTGTCAATCCCCCGCACCAGCACCCGATTGTTGCCCTCCACCACCAGCTCAATCCCCTCCGGCGCCGGAAAGATCACCGGATGTGAAAAACCGAGTTGCATCTCGACGCCACTGTCGTGAGCCTGCACCCGGTAGCCGGTCCCCACGATGTCCAGCGTCTTGCTCACTCCGTGGGTCACGCCGTCGACCATGTTGGCGATAAGCGTCCGGCTGAGCCCGTGCAGTTCCTTATGCCGGCGCGCATCTGACTCGCGCGAGACAAGCAAGATGCCATCCTCTTCCTTCACCTCGATACAGCTCTGAATCGTGAAGGACAGGCTGCCAAGCGCTCCCGTAATCCTGACCTCCCGGCCAGACTTCTCCCATTTCACCCCTTCAAGAAGCGGGATGGGGAGCTCGCCTACTCTGGACATGCGCTCAGACTCTCGCTCGGGAAACCTACCAGACGTGACAAATTACTTCGCCTCCTAGCTTCCGGCGCCGAGCCTGCGAGCCCGTCATTACACCCTGGGATGTCGAAACCAGGCTAATCCCGACCCCACCCATTACATGTCTGATCTCACTGTATCCCGTGTATATCCGCAGGCCCGGTTTGCTAATTCGTTTTAGCCCCGCCACCGCCGGATCAAGATCCTCGTCGTACTTAAGGTCCACACGCAACAGCGGCTGCGGCGGCTCGTCCACGAGCTCATACCCGTCTATATATCCCTCTTCCACCAGCACCTTGACGATGCTCAGCTTCATCTTGGAAGACGCCACCATGAACCGGGGTAGCTTCGCTTTCGAAGCGTTGCGAATCCGGGTCAACAGATCAGCGATGGGATCGCTAAACGTAATCGCTCTGCTTATTTTTGTAATTTCCTCTGTCATCACCAGCTGGACTTTGTTATTCCGGGCACCACGCCCTGTAACGCGCGCTCACGGAAACAGATCCTGCACATACCGAACTTGCGCATGAACGCCCGCGGTCGCCCGCATATTCCACAGCGATTGCGAAATTGCACCTTGAATTTCGGCGGTCGCTTCCATTTTTCGATTTTGCACTTCTTGGCCAAGTAGTAGTTACCTTCCCGGGTTACGCGACGTCACGGTGGAACGGACAGCCCATTTTTTCCAGCAGGGCCATCCCTTCGGAGTCATTCGGCGCGGTCGTCACGATTGTCACCTGAAATCCCCGGACCCTATCCACCGCGCTGTAATCAATCTCGGGGAACACCAGTTGTTCATCGAACCCGATCGAGTAATTTCCTCGTCCGTCGAACGCAGAGCGTGACAGGCCTCTAAAATCCCGTACCCGCGGTATCGCGATCGTGAACAGGCGATCGATGAAGTGGTACATCCGGTCTCCCCGGAGCGTCACCATGCACCCCACACGCATCCCCGCCCTCAAGTGAAAATTCGAGATGGCCTTCCGGGACCTTGTGATCACCGGGCGCTGACCCGCCATGATCGCCATGTCCTTCACCATCGCCTCCGGCGCGTTCGCATTTTCAATCGCCTCACCCAGGCCGGAATTGAGGACGATCTTTTCCAGCCGGGGAACCCGCATCGTATTGGTCAGCCCGAGCTGCTTCATCAGCGCCGGCCTGATCTCCGTCTCGTACCGATATTTGAGTCTTGAATCCACTAGCTGTCGATCACCTCTCCGCAGTGTTTGCAAGTTCGGGCCTTACCGCCATCCGCCAGGACCGTAATCCCGACCCGCGTCGGCCGATCGCACTTCGGACATATCAGCATCACGTTCGAAACCGCGAACGGCGCGTTGAATTCAATGATGCCCGACGGCTGCCCCGGCGCCCGTGGTTTCGTGTGGCGTTTGCGCACGTTTAGGCCCTCCACAATCACCTTCCCCACCCGTGGCAACACCTCGGTAATCTCTCCGCGTTCGCCACGGTCGCGACCCCGGGTCACCACCACCTGGTCTTTTTTTCTTACCTTCAACCCGGCCATCAGCTCACAACACCTCCGGCGCGAGCGAAACCACCCGGGCAAATCGAGTCTCTCGCAGCTCACGGGCCACCGGGCCGAATATCCGCGTGCCCGCCGGGGCTTCTTGCGGATCCAGAATCACGGCGGCGTTGTCATCGAACCGAATCCGCGAACCGTCCGCTCGCATGTATTCCTTCGCTACTCGCACCATCACCGCCCGTACAACCCGGCCCTTCGGCACCGCGCTGTTCGGCGCCGCCTGCTTCACCGAGCCCACAATCATGTCGCCGACCCCCGCATACCGGCGGCCCGACCCGCCCAATACGCGGATCACCAATAGCTCTCGGGCGCCGCTGTTATCAGCGACCCGGACTCTAGACTGCTGCTGTATCACTCGGGGCTGCCTCTTCTTCGGGACTAATTTCAGCACGCTGCACGATCTCGCGCACCCGCCACTTTTTGCGGCGGCTAAGCGGTCGCGTCTCTTCAATAATCACTTCATCTCCCACCCGGCATTCGTTCTCCGGGTCATGGGCCAAATATCTACTGCGGGATCGCACCGGCTTTCCATAAAGTCGGTGCCGCTTGTACATGATGTGTTCCACCATGATCGTCTTGTCCATCGCATCGCTCATCACAGCGCCCTGCAAACGTTTTTTCCGGGATGCCATTAACTCTGCCTAATCCTCTGTCTCTTTGGTTTCGTCGGCGTCGTCATCCGCGCGAACCTTTTCCGTTAGCACCGTCATAATCCGCGCCACCTCGCGACGGTTCGACGACAGTTGTGCATAATTTTCCAGCTGGTGGGTGGCGTTCTGGATTCGCAGCTGAAACAGATCTTCTCGCCGCTCCTCCAATTGCTGCTGCAGCTCTTCCACCGTCAGTCCTCGTAGCTCGCTCGCCTTAGCCAACGACCAGCTCCTCGCTGCGGGACACGAACCGCGTGGCCACCGAAAGTTTGTGACTCGCCCGCCGCATTGCTTCCTCGGCCATGTCTTGCGGCACACCGGAAATTTCAAATAGCATCCGGCCGGGCTTTATCACCGCTACCCAGTGATCCACCGCCCCTTTTCCCCCGCCCATCCGCGTCTCCACAGGTTTACGGGTGATCGGCTTATCCGGGAAAATCCGAATCCAAACCTGTCCGCGGCGCCGCATGTGGTGCGTCAGCACACGCCGGGCCGCCTCGATCTGACGGCTGTTTATATTGCCCATCGTCGTGGCCTGCAGCCCGAAGTCCCCATGGTCCAGGCTATTACCACGCGTCGCGATCCCTTTGTTGCGACCGCGGTGCATTTTGCGAAACTTGGTCCGCTTGGGCATCAACATGGCCCGCCCCTACCTCTCCACGCCCTGGGGCAAATCACGAGACCGATCGCCCTCTTGGCCGTCCTTCTCTTCTCGCCCACTCCCACGATGCACCCACGCCTTGACCCCGATCGTCCCGTAAGCCGTCCGCGCCGTCGCCAGTCCGTAATCGATATCCGCGTCCAGCGTTTGCAGCGGCACTCGGCCTCTGATTTCAAACTCCGTGCGGGACATCTCGCGACCACCCAGCCGGCCGCTGACCATAATCTTCACACCCTCCGCCCACGCCCTCATCGTCCGCTCCGCGCTCATCTTGATCGCCCGGCGATACGACACCCGCCGCTCTATCTGGTCGGCCACGTTGCGGGCCACCAGATACGCGTCAAGTTCCGGATTCGATATCTCCGCGATGCTGACGAATATGCGCTTCTTGAAGTGTTTCGCCAGCGCCACCTGCAGCGCTTCCCGATTCGATCCGCCTCTTCCGATCACAATCCCCGGTCGCGACGTGTGGATGTTCACCCGGATGATGTTCGACGCCCGGCGGATACCGATGCCCGATACCCCCGCCCCGAAGCTGCGGCGCCCTCCGCCGCGGCGCTCCGCGCTCCCCGGCGGATTCTTCAGCCACTGCCGAATTACCCGGCGAATCTCATCGTCTTCCAGTAGATATGTCGCGTAGTTCTTGTCCGCATACCACTGGCTGTCCCAGTTTCTTATGCCGCCGAGCCGATAGCCAATCGGATGTACTTTCCGTCCCATCTAAGACTCCCGCTCGTCGACTACCACCGTAACGTGGCTCATACGCTTCTTGTACCAGCCAGGCCGGCCGCGAGACTTTGCCCGCAGCCGTTTCAGACGTGGTCCGTCGTCTACTGACACTCGCGATACGTAAAGGGTTCCGGGATTTAGCCCGTAATTATTCTCCGCGTTTGCGATCGCCGATTTCACGATTTTAGACAGAAACCCAGCGCCGCGATTCGGCAGAAACGCCAGCGTCGCCAGCGCTATCTCAACATTCTGGCCCGTAATGGCGCGGCCTATCAGCCGCACCTTGCGCGGTCCTATGCGGAGGTATTTACCCGTCGCCCAGACTTCCAAATTAGCTCTCGTCCAAATTCATGTTCATGCTCGTGGCCCTGTCGATCTCATCCCCGCATGCCCTCTGAACACTCGTGTCGGTGCAAATTCGCCCAGCTTGTGCCCCACCATGTTCTCCGTAATGTAAACCGGCACATGCCGCCGACCATCATGCACGGCGATCGTGTGCCCCACCATGTCCGGGAAGATCGTCGATCTTCGGCTCCACGTCCGGATTACCACTTTCTCGCCGCGGCGATCCAGTTCGCGCACGCGCTTCAGCAGCCGCTCGTCTACGTACGGTCCTTTTTTCAGAGATCTAGACATTTGCCTGTATTCCGCGTCCTAACGCCGCTTACCGCGCCGGCGAATAATAAATTTGTCGCTCCGTCGTCGCCCCCGGCGAGTCTTGTATCCCATGGCCGGTCGGCCCCAGGGCGTCTTGGGCGGCATCCCCGTCGGAGACTTACCCTCGCCCCCGCCATGCGGGTGATCATTCGGATTCATCGCCGATCCACGCACCGTCGGTCGTCGTCCCATCCAACGGGACCGGCCCGCTTTACCCAGAGAGACGTTGCTGTGGTCCTCGTTACCGACCACCCCGATCGTCGCCCGACAGCGCTGGTGCACCAACCGCATTTCACCCGAGGGCAGCCGCAACGTTACCATGCCGCGGTCTTTCGCCATAACCTGCAACGATGTACCCGCGCTGCGCGCCAGCTGCGCACCCCGTCCGGGCTGCATTTCGACGCAATGAACCGTCGTGCCGTCAGGAATTTGTTCCAGCTCCAGCGAATTGCCAACCCGCAACTCAGCCTCCGGTCCAGACGAGATAACGTCTCCCGTCGTAATCCCTCCCGGCGCCAAGATGTAGCGCTTTTCCCCGTCCCGGTAGTGCAGCAGCGCAATGTGGGCCGACCGGTTGGGGTCGTACTCGATAGCCGCCACCCGCGCCGGGATGCCCACCTTGTCACGCTTCCAATCTATTATCCGCAGGCGGCGCTTCGCGCCTCCCCCACGGTGGCGCACCGTAATCCGCCCTTGATTGTTGCGACCCGCCTTGCGCTTCTTCGGTCGCAGGAGAGACTTTTCCGGCTTCTTTTTGGTGAGATCGGAATTATCTACCGATATGTAACCACGCCGGCCCGGCGAGGTGGGTTTAAAGGTTTTCAGCGCCATTTAAATGCTTACCTATACCCCGGCGAAGATTTCTATCGTCTGACCCGACTCTAGGGTCACCGTAGCCTTTTTCCAATCGGGCTTCTTGCCACGGCTGCGCCCGAATCGGCGCCATTTTCCCCGCACCCGCGATACATTTACCTGGGTTACATTTACTTCGAAGATGGACTCCACGGCTTCCCGGATTTGCGTCTTATTTGCCCGATCCGCCACCTCGAAGACATATTTCCCGGCCTCGGCCGCCATCGTGGACTTTTCCGTCACGATCGGTCGCACGATCACATCACGCAGATCCATCATCACCACCCCTGCGCATCACCTGCAACGCCGTTACCGAGGCCACCACGTGACTCGCGGTCAAGATATCGTTCGCGCTCACCGTGTCCGCTCGTTCCACATTCACTCGGGGAAGGTTGGCCGTCGATCGCCTCAACCCGACACTCACATCCACATCGACCAGCAGCACCCGGTCGCCCAGACCCGCCTTGTCCAGCCACGCCCTTCTGGATTTCGTCTTTTCGTCCGCCAGATCAAAAGTCTTTATGACGCTCAGCGCGCCGGCCACGACCTTTAGCCCGACCGCCGCGCGAAACGCCGTCGCTCGCTCCCGCCGGTTCAGGCTACGGCCATAATCCCGCGGCTTCGGCGCAAACACTACGCCCCCACCCTTCCATTGGGGCGAGCGGATGGAACCCTGTCGCGCCCGTCCGGTGCCCTTCTGCCGCCACGGCTTTCGACCACCTCCCCGCACCTCCCCACGCGATCTAGTCGACTGCGTGCCCCGGCGTAGATTCGCCTGGTGATCCACAATCGTCCGCTTCAAAAGTTCGATCGGCAGATCGACCTTCAAGAACTCGGCAGGGACCTCAAACATCCCAACTACATTACCGTTGGGATCCAGCTCCCGAGCGGCCGCGGAATCCGACTTACCAGCCATTACTCAGGCCCCGGTCGCAGAAGCACGATCGCCCCGTTATTGCCGGGCACCGGCCCCTTCAGCAGCACCACATTCCGCTCTTCCTCAATGCGCACCACCATCACGTTCTTCACGCTCACCCGCTCAGCGCCCATGTGGCCCGCCATCCGCGTGCCCTTAAACACCCGGCCCGGATCCGTACCGGCCCCTATCGAACCCGGCGCGCGCTCCCGGTCGGACTGGCCGTGCGTACGCTTGCCACCGTGGTAACCGTGTCGTTTCATCACCCCCGCGAAGCCCTTCCCCTTAGAAGTGCTGGTCACGGTGAGCCGTTGTCCCTGCGTGAACTGAGCAGCCGTAACAGTGTCCCCAACCGCCACCTCGACCTCGCCAACCGTGCGAAACTCCCGCAAGTGGCGTAGCGGCGAAATTTCGCCCAGGTGCCCGAGCTGCCCCTGCGTTAGTTTGGATTCCCGTACCTCGCCGAATCCCATCTGCACCGCGTTATAGCCGTCTGTTGCCGGCGTCTTCACTTGCGTCACGCTGCACGGACCCGCCTCCACCACGGTGACCGGCACGAAATGCCCAGCGTCATCGTAAACGTGGGTCATTCCCAGTTTCTTTCCGATCAAACCAATGCTCACGGCCGTGCTACGACTTCAGCTCGATGTCGACACCGGCCGGCAGATCGAGATTGAGAAGCGCATCCATCGTCTCCGGCTTCGGATCGATGACATCGATAAGCCTTCGGTGAGTGCGCATCTCAAACTGTTCCCGCGAATCCTTGTCGATAAACGGCGAGCGGATCACCGTCCACTTGTTAATTTTTGTCGGCAACGGAATCGGTCCGCGCACTTCAGCTCCGGTACGCTCCGCGTTCTCAATAATCCGACCCGCCGACTGATCCAGCACACGGTGATCGTATGCCTTCAGCCGAATCCGGATTCGTTGCTGTCGCGGGTTGCGCCGTCGCCTCTTTGTAGTTCTCTCAGCCAGGTTAATTCAGCCCTTCTATTCGTCGATCTTCGTTACCGAGCCGGCGCCCACCGTCACCCCACCTTCGCGGATGGCGAACCGTACGCCACGCTCAAGCGCGACAGGCGTGATCAGCTTCACCTGCATCTCCACGTTGTCCCCGGGAACCACCATCTCCATTCCCTCAGGAATGCCGATTTCGCCCGTGACATCCGTGGTGCGGATGTAGAACTGCGGTCGATAACCATTGAAAAACGGCGTGTGTCGTCCGCCTTCTTCGCGTTTGAGAACGTAGACCTCGGCCGCGAATTCGGTATGCGGAGTGATACTGCCCGGCTTGGCCAGCACCTGTCCGCGCTCCACTTCCTCACGCTCAACTCCGCGGAGCAGGCAACCGACGTTGTCCCCGGCCTGTCCCTCATCCAGCGTCTTGCGGAACATTTCCACCCCGGTCACCACCACCCCTTTGTGACCTTCGCCCATTCCCACAATATCCACCTGGTCACCCGTGTGCACGATGCCCCGGTCTATCCGGCCGGTCACCACCGTGCCACGACCCTTGATGCCGAACACATCCTCGATGGCCATCATGAAGTCCTGGTCCACCGCGCGCACCGGCGTCGGGATGAACTCATCCACCGCCTTCATCAGATTCCATATGCACGCGTATTCCGGTGCGTCCGGGTCGGTGCTTTCGCTCTCCAGCACCCCCAGCGCATTGCCTCGAATCACCGGAATGTCGTCACCGTCAAAACCGTGCTCGCCGAGCAGCTCCCGCACTTCCAGCTCCACCAACTCCAGGAGTTCCTCGTCATCCACAAGGTCTTCTTTATTCAGGAACATCACCATGCTGGGCACTTCCACCTGCCGTGCCAGCAGAACGTGCTCGTGCGTCTGGGGCATCGGCCCGTCCGGCGCGCTCACCACCAGAATCGCGCCATCCATCTGGGCCGCTCCGGTGATCATGTTCTTGATGTAGTCGGCGTGTCCGGGGCAATCCACATGGGCATAGTGCCGCGCTTCCGTCTCGTACTCCACATGCTGAATCGCGATCGTGATGCCGCGGGCCTTCTCCTCCGGAGCGTTGTCAATCGTGTCGAACTCCCGGTACTCGGCCCACTGCTTCAGACCCAGCACCTTCGTCACCGCCGCCGTGAGCGTCGTCTTTCCGTGATCGATATGGCCGATCGTGCCGACGTTGACGTGCGGTTTGGTTCTTTCAAATTTTTCTTTGGCCATCTATCCCTCTGATTTCTCCGATGAAAACCGGACCTTGCCGATCCTCCTCATACGTTTCGTTTGCAGTGACGTTCTAATTTGACTCACGTGGTCGCAACCTCCGAACTCATCGCAGCCACAGCCACCTCCGCGTAATGAGCAAATTCAAGCGTGAAGGTGCCGCGCCCCTGCGTCAGCGAGCGCAACTCACCAGCATAACCGAACAACCCGGCCAGCGGCGCGAATGCGTTCACGTGCACCTGACCACCATCAACCGCCGCATTGCGAATCTCAGCCTTCTTCGACGCCAGGTTGCCCACCACTTCCCCCATGTAATTTTCCGGTGCAATAACTTCCAGCTCCATGATCGGTTCGAGAACCACGCTTCGGGCCTTCGACAACCCGTCCTTAACCGCCATCGATCCCGCGATCTGAAAGGCAATCTCCGAAGAGTCAACCTGATGGGAAGAACCATCCAGAATCGTCACCTTGATATCAGTCATCGGGTACCCGTGTGGGCCATCGGTCAGAGCGTTCTTGATACCGGTTTCGACAGCAGAGATGAATTCTAACGGAATCGACCCACCTACGACCTTTCTATTGATGGAATTTCCCGTCCCGGGCACCTCCGGTTCAAGCCCCAACACCACATGGCCGTACTGACCCCGTCCACCCGTCTGGCGGATGAATTTCCCCTCCGCCTCGACTGTGCGGCGGATCGTCCCGCGATACGCTACCTGCGGAGCTCCCACATTGGCCTGCACCCCAAACTCCCGCCTCATCCGATCGACCAACACCTCAAGGTGCAGCTCACCCATCCCGGCAATGATCATCTGACCGGTCTCGGTGTCCGAACTGACCTGGAACGTGGGGTCTTCTTCACTCAGTCGTTTCAGAGCCTCCGTCATCTTGTCCTGATCGCCCTGGCCAATCGGCTCCACCGCCACCCGCACCACCGGCGTTGGGAACGTAATCGGCTCCAGCAGCAACGGTTTCTTCCCCGCTACCAGGGTGTCACCCGTCGAGCTGTTTCGAAGGCCTATAGCCGCGACGATGTCTCCCGCGACCACACCTTCCTTCACCTGCTCGCGCTTATCCGCATGCATTCGCAGCAGCCGCCCTATTCGCTCACGTCTATCCTGCGTCGAGTTGTACACCTGGTCGCCCGGGTTCAGCGTGCCCGAATATATCCGCAGATACGTCAGCCGGCCGCTGAACGGATCGCTCACGATCTTGAACGCCAGCGCCGCCAGCGGCGCCTCCGGGTCGGGCGGGCACAGGACCGTTTCCCCCGTCTTCGAGTTGACCGCCTCCACCGGTGGCACATCAAGCGGGGACGGAAGATAATCGATCACCGCGTCAATGATCGCCGAGACTCCCTTGTTGCGAAGCGCGGACCCCGCCAGCACTGGCACGATCTCATTGGCCAGCGTCCCTCGCCGGATGGCCTCCCGCAGCTGCTTCGCGCTTATCTCTTTTCCCTCTAAGTAGAGTTCCGCGATGTCGTGATCGATATCAGCCACCACCTCGATCAAACTTTCGCGCGCCGCCTCCGCCGCCTCCAGCAATTCCTCGTCAATCGGTCCGATCTCCACCGCCTCTTTCTCATCCCCGGCAAAATTCCGCTGGTGCATTTCCACCAGGTCCACAACCGCCCGAAAGTCATTCTCCATGCCAATCGGGAACTGCACCACCGCCGGCACCGAATCCAGCCGGTCCCTGATCATCTGTACCGTACGATCCAGGCTGGCCCCACGCCGGTCCATCTTGTTCACAAAGCAAAATCGCGGCACGTTGTAACGATCCGCCTGCCGCCACACCGTTTCCGACTGAGGCTGCACCCCAGCCACTGCATCCAGCACCACTACCCCGCCGTCGAGCACCCGCAATGATCTCTCCACCTCTGCCGTGAAATCCACATGCCCCGGCGTGTCGATGACGTTGATTCGGTGATCCCGCCAGGTACAGGTCGTCGCCGCCGACGTTATCGTGATCCCCCGCTCCCGCTCCTGCACCATCCAGTCCATCGTAGCCGCGCCATCATGCACCTCGCCCGTGCGGTGAATCCGGCCGGTGTAAAAGAGAATCCGCTCCGTCACCGTCGTCTTGCCGGCGTCGATGTGCGCGATTATCCCGATGTTGCGCGTGGACTCAAGTCCAGATGGGGAGACCATGTGTCAGCAGTACCTCAGAATCGTCGCCGCGACCAACCTACCAGCGGTAGTGCGCGAAGGCTTTATTGGCATCTGCCATACGGTGACTTTCTTCTTTCCGTCGAACCGCCGCCCCCTCACTGTTCGCCGCCTCCACAATCTCCGCCGCCAGCCGTTCGATCATCGTCTTCCCGGCCCGTGATTGCGCCGCCTGCACCAGCCAGCGAACCGCCAGTGAATATCGCCTATCGCCCCGGATTTCGATCGGCACCTGGTACGTGGCCCCACCCACCCGTCTGGGTTTTACCTCCAGGTGCGGAGTGGCGTTTCGAATCGCCGCCTCAAACACCTCCACCGGATCCGCCCCCGTACGTTCTCCCACCATCTCGAAAGCTCGATACAGCATCCGCTGCGCCAGGGACTTCTTCCCGTCCTTCATCAACATATTGGTGAAGCGCGACACGCTCCGATTGTGATATATAGGGTCCGGCTGGACGGGCCTTTTCGGTGGCCTATTTCGTCGCGGCATTTATCCGTTGTTCTCGGGTTTTCCCGCTTGTTCGGATGTCGGGGCCTTCGCCCCGCACGAACACATTTTCACTATGGTTTGACACTGATACTCCTGGTGCCCGGCGCGATTGTATCTAAGTTCGCTTCGCGCCGTACTTCGAGCGGCTCTGCTTCCGATCCTCCACGCCGAGCGCGTCGTAAGCGCCTCGAACGATGTGATAGCGGACCCCGGGCAGGTCTTTCACCCGTCCCCCCCGGACCAGCACCACCGAGTGCTCTTGCAGCGTGTGCCCCTCACCCGGAATGTAAGCCAGGACTTCCATTCCATTGGACAGCCGGACCCGCGCCACTTTACGCAAAGCGGAGTTCGGCTTCTTCGGCGTGACCGTCCGCACCTGCACGCACACTCCCCGCTTCTGCGGCGCGCCGCCAGTCCGCACCATCCGGCGCCTGATGCTGTTGTACGACCAGTGCAATGCCGGCGCCCCAACTTTGCGACGGGCTTTGCGCCGTCCTTTTCGCACCAGTTGGCTGATCGTGGGCAAGGCTTACTACTTCACGTTCTATGTGGGAACAAAACATACCGCAGGCACCCCAAGGCACCGACCCGAGAGGGTACCATTCTCACCCCTTCACGGTCAATCATTTGACAGGTCTAGCAGGCCGCGTTGACAACGTCCCTCGCTACTCCGACACGGGGTCGGCGCCGACCTCGGGTTTTTCAGCAAGTTCATCGGCCGTTACCGCCGCCGATTCGCCCTCGCCGTTGGCCTTCACAGCCGAATCCCCGTTCTTTGCGGCATCGCCGTTTTCGTCACCGCTGTCCGCCGATTCCTCGGCGTCATCCAACGCCTCGCCCGCCGCCTCAAACGCGCTGAGCAGCGCAAACCGGCCCACGCCCTTCCCGGTCCCGGCCGGAATGAGCTTGCCGATGATCACATTCTCCTTGAGCCCGCGCAGACGATCGGTCGATCCCTGTAGCGACGCCTCGGTCAGCACCCTCGTGGTGTCCTGGAACGAGGCCGCCGCCAGGAAGCTGTCGGTGTTCAGAGAGGCCTTCGTGACCCCGAGCAGCACCGGCGACCCTTTCGCCGGTTCGCTACCCTCCGATATCGCCGCATCATTGACGAGCGCGAATCGCATCTTGTCCACCAGCTCGTCGGGCAGCAGATCGGTACCACCCGATTCATCGATGCGGATCTTCCGCAGCATTTGCCGGATGACTATCTCAACGTGCTTATCGCTCACGGGAACCCCGACCACCCGGTAGGTGGTCTGGATTTCGTTCAGCAGATACCGTTGCAGGTTGATCTCTCCTCGAATCCGAATGACATCGTGCGGGTTCAGCGAACCCTCCGTCAGCTGCTGCCCCTTCACGACCTTATCGCCGCTTTTTACGTGCAAACGCGCCGAGTGCGCGATCGGGTATTCAAGGATGTCCGTAGCCTCACTGCTGACCACGATTCTCTTCTTCGTGACCTTCGTGATTCCGTCAAACTCGGCTAGGATCGGATCGCCCTTGGCCTTCTTACCGTCCACCGGAATGGCCTCCGCGATCACCGCTCCTTTCTCCACCTCTTTTTTGCTAACCACCTTCGACTTGTACCCGGCCGGAATTTCGACTTCCTGTCGCACAACGTCCGAGTTGGTCAGCTTCAAGAAAATGGCTTCCTCCTCGTGCAACACCTCGATGTCGCCGTCCATTTCCGCTACAACCGCCTGACCTTTGGGCACCCGCGCCTCGAAGATTTCCTCCACTCGCGGCAGGCCACGGGTGATGTCGTCCGCGCGGTAGGTGCCGCCGGTGTGGAACGTGCGCATGGTCAGCTGCGTCGCCGGCTCGCCGATGGACTGGGCCGCGATGATGCCCACCGCCGTGCCAATGTCCACCAGTTCGTTGCGCGCCAGGTCCAGGCCGTAGCACTGCTGGCATACGCCCCGCTCCGCCAGGCAACTCATGACCGAGCGCACCGTTACCTTCTGCACCTCACGTTCTTCCAGGAACTCGCGTTCTTCCCGCGCCACAACCCCCGGAGCGCGAACGAGAATTTCGCCGGTTGTGGCGTCCACGATGTCCTCCACCAGCACCCGGCCGAAAGCCCGGGATGCGATCGAGTCGCCATAGTCGAACTCGGCCCCGGCCACGATCTCCAAGCCTTCGTTTGTGCCGCAGTCATCCACCGTGACGATCGTATCCTGGCAGACATCCACCAACCGCCGCGTCAAATAACCAGAGTCGGCCGTTCGCAATGCCGTGTCGGCAAGCCCCTTCCGGGCCCCGTGCGTGGATATGAAGTACTCGAACACGCTCAAGCCCTCACGGAAATTTGAGCGCACCGGCATCTCGATCACCCGGCCGTTCGGGTCCGACATCAGGCCCCGCATTCCGGCAATCTGACGGATTTGGTCGAAATTGCCCTTCGCCGATCCCGAGGCGCCCATCAGATACACCGGTCCCAATGGGTCCAGTCCATCTTCCACTGCCTCGCTGACACTCTTCATCGCCGCCGCCCAGGAACGCACGTGCAGGTTGTAGCGTTCCTGCTCGGTCACAATTCCTTGGCTGAACTGATCTTGAATTTGTTCCACCGCCGCCTCCGTCCCCTGCAGGATCTCATCCTTTATCGTCGGGATCGTGAGGTCGCTCATCGCCATCGTCACCCCGGACCGTGTGGCCCAGTGGAACCCGATCGTCATCAGATCGTCGGCCACCCGCACGCACACCGGCGAACCGAATTCGTAATAGATATCGGTTACCAGATCCTTCAGCTCGTTCTTGCCCAGCAGTTTTTCCACCGGTCGCGCCTCTGGCGGCAGGATATCCGCGAAAAATACCCGTCCGGCCGACGTCTTAAACGTCGATCCCGCCGGTCGGTCTTCCGTAATCGCCACCTCGCCCTCGTTGGCGCGCAGCAAAATCTCCTCGTGCAGATCGATCAGCCCGGCATCAAACGCGGCCGTCACCTCATTGGTGTCGGCGTAAGCGCGCGGATTTTCACGCTTTGCCACCGGCGGCAGCGTCAGGTAGTAGCATCCCAGAATCATGTCCTTCGTCGGCCCGATCACCGGCGATCCGTCGGCCGGCGAAAGCAGATTTCGGCTGCTCATCATCAGCTGACGGGCCTCTTCCTGCGCGGCCATCGAAAGTGGCACGTGAACCGCCATCTGGTCCCCGTCGAAATCAGCGTTATAGGAAAAACACACCAACGGGTGAATTTGAATCGCGCTTCCCTGCACCAGGCGAATATTGAACGCTTGAATTCCGAGTCGGTGCAAAGTCGGGGCACGGTTCAGAAGTATCGGATGGTTCCGGGTCACCTGATCCAGAATGTCCCAGACCTCAGGATCGGCGCGCTCTACCACTCGCTTCGCGCTCTTGATGTTGCTTGCCAGCCCGTAATCCACCAGCCGGCGCATCACGAACGGCTTAAATAGTTCCAGCGCCATCCGCGCCGGCAGGCCGCACTCATCCAGCTTCAGACCGGGACCCACCACGATCACCGAGCGACCCGAATAGTCCACCCGTTTCCCCAGCAGATTCTGCCTGAACCGCCCTTGCTTGCCTCGCAGCAGGTCGCTCAGCGACTTGTACGGGTGCGATCCCGAGCCCGTGATCGGTCGCCCCCGGCGACCGTTGTCAACCAGTGCGTCGACCGCCTCCTGCAGCATCCGTTTCTCATTGCGGACGATGATCTCCGGAGCCCCTAGCTCAATCAACCGCTTCAGCCGGTTATTTCTGTTGATGACCCGTCGATAAAGATCGTTGAGGTCACTGGTGGCGAACCTTCCGCCGTCCAGCTGCACCATCGGCCTCAAATCCGGCGGAAGCACCGGCAAGACCGTGATGATCATCCATTCAGGCCTATTGTCCGAACGCCGAAACGCCTCGATCACCCGAAGTCGTTTGGTCGCCTTCCGGCGTCTCTGAATCGAGTTCGCGTTGAGATCCTCACGCACTTCCTCGGCCAGATCATCCAGATCCAGTTGACCGATAAGTTCCAGCATCGCCTCCGCGCCGCTCGCCGCCTCGAAGATGTCCCCAACCGTGCTCTGCAGCTCCTGGTGACGCAGTTCGGACAGCAACTGCCGCGAGACGATCGAGTCAAGGTCCGCGGCCCGACGCTCGTAGTATTCGTCAACCTCCGTCAGCCGTTCCTTCAGCGTCTCGTCCGACCGCCCCCGCTGATCCTCGACTCTCGTGTGCTCATTGACGATATTCGCTTCCCGATGCGAGTCCACATCCAGCCGATCGGCTTCGAGCTGCTCCTTAATCCCCTTCGTCGCCTCCTCGAAAGCCGGCTCCACCAATTTGCCGTGTCGGGCCGTGATTTTCGTACCCGTCTTGACGATCGGGTCTTCCATCCAGCTCAGCTTTATTTCGTCCGGCGCCTTCTGCGCCTTGTTCTCCATCAAGACCCTCGTCACCGTGTCCGCCTCGGTCCGCAGCTCCGCGATCTTGTCATCGGCGGCGGTCGCCAGCTGGGCGGCCTCATTGTCAAAACGCGACCTGATCTCCAGGACCTGGCGCTCCAAATCGTCATCGAGCGAGTCGATCATGTCCTCGACTTCTATCCGGGTCTCCTCCAGCCGTTCCTTGTGATCCTTCTCAAGGTTGCTTATCCCCTTGGCTCGTTTGTCCTCGTGGAGTTCCGTGATGATGAACGAAGCGAAATAGATGATCTTCTCAAGATTGCGCGGCGAAATATCCAGCAGCTGACCCAGCCGGCTGGGCGTGCCTTTCACGTACCAGATATGCGTGGCCGGCGTCGCCAGCTCAACATGCCCCATCCGCTCCCGTCGTACCCGCGTCCGCGTTACTTCAACCCCGCACTTGTCACAGATGATGCCCTTGTAAGTAATGCGCTTGTACTTGCCGCATGCGCATTCCCAGTCCTTCGTCGGACCAAATATCCGCTCGCAGAAAAGCCCATCTCGCTCCGGCTTCAGCGTCCGGTAATTGATGGTCTCCGGCTTCAGAACCTCGCCGTAGGACCACGACCGAATCTGCTCCGGGGAGGCCAGGCCAATTCGTATCGCGTCAAAGTCGTTGACTTCCAACATTGCCTTTAACCCCTAAAGCTTGTATTCACGACCCTCGATGTTGATTCCATCGAGGTCGGGCAAATATTCCTGAGATGCGTCACTTGCAATCGATATTTCTTCATCGGCCGAGTTCAATACGTCAACCGCCAGTCCCAGGCTCTGCAGCTCTTTAACCAGCACCCGGAAAGACTCCGGCACGCCCGGGTCCAGGATGATCTCACCCTTCACGATGGCTTCGTAAGTTTTGACCCGACCCAGCACATCGTCAGATTTCACGGTGAGCATCTCCTGCAGCACGTGCGCCGCGCCGTAGGCCTGCAACGCCCAGACTTCCATCTCCCCAAATCGCTGCCCGCCCATCTGCGCCTTGCCACCCAGCGGCTGCTGCGTGATCAACGAGTACGGGCCAGTCGAGCGGCCGTGGATCTTGTCTTCCACCAGGTGGGCCAGTTTCAGCATGTACATCTGCCCCACCACCACCGGCTTGTCGAACGGATCACCCGTGCGGCCGTCGTAAAGGATCGATTTGCCATCTATCCGCAGACCGGCCTCATCGAGCAGATTTTCGATGTCGGTCTCCGTGGCGCTGTCGAATACCGGCGACACGACCCGGACCCCCAGCTTCGCCGCCGCCGCCCCGGCGTGCATCTCGAGCAACTGCCCGACATTCATCCGCGACGCCGCGCCGAGCGGGTTCAGGACGATTTCCACCGGAGTACCGTCCGCCAGGAACGGCATGTCCTCCTGCGGCAACACCAGCGAGATCACGCCCTTATTTCCATGGCGGCCCGCCATCTTGTCCCCTTCGGAGATCTTCCGCTTAGAGGCAATTCCCACCCGCACTACATGGTTCACACCAGCCGCCAGATCGGTTCCATCCTCTCGGCTGAACTGCCGCACGTCGATCACCGTTCCCGCGTCGCCGGCCGGCACGTGCTTGGAACTGTCCTTCACCTCGCGCGCGTCGCGTCCAAATATGGCCCGCAGCAAACGGTCTTCACCCGTCAGCTCCGTCTCACCCTTGGGCGTAATCTTCCCGACGATAATGTCATCCGGGCCCACTTCCGCCCCCACATAGACGATGCCGTCCTCGTCAAGATTGCGCAGAGCTTCGTCCGCCACATTCGGGATATCCCGGGTGATCTCCTCCGGGCCCAGTTTCGTGTCCCGGGCGTCCACCTCAAACTTCTCGATGTGAATCGACGTGTACACGTCCCTCGTCACCAGGTTCTCACTGATCACGATGGCGTCCTCGAAGTTATAGCCTTCCCAGAACATGAACGCGCACAGGATGTTGCGTCCCAGCGCCAGGTGTCCCCCGTCCGTCGAGGAACTATCCGCCAGCAGTTGACCCGGCTTCACCTTGTCACCGGTCTTCACCACCGCCCGGTGATTCATGCACGTCCCCTGGTTCGATCGCTCAAAGCTGCGCAGCCGGTACGCGATCTCCTTACCGCCCTTTTCTTTGACGATAATTTCTCCCGCCACCGCCTTCATCACCGTGCCGGGTTTCTTGCCCGTGTAGGTCACCAGGTGCCCTGAATCCAGAGCGGCCCGTTCCTCGATCCCGGTGGACACGAAAGGCGCCTCCGGCTCCAATAGCGGAACCGCCTGTCGCTGCATGTTCGATCCCATCAACGCCCGGTTCGCGTCGTCGTGTTCCAGGAACGGGATCATCGCCGTCGGAATGCTCACCATCTGCTGCGGCGACACGTCGATCAACTCCACCTCTTCCCGGTCGCCCTCGTGAAAATCCGGACCGGTTCGAATCGGCACCCGCTCGTCCAGGATCAACCCGCCCTCACCCAGATGCACATTCGCCTGGGCAATGACGTAGTGCTCTTCCTCATCCGCGGTGAAGTACTGAATCTCGTCCGTCACGAACGGTTCCAGTTCAATCACCACATTGTCCGATTTCTTGAAAGTCTTCAGCTTCTCTATCTGCGCCGCCGTCACCTTCGTGCCCTTTCGCCCCAGCGATTTGCCGTCCGGCCCCTTCAGACTCTCCCGGAGCGTCTGCCCCAGCGCCTTGCTGGCTTCCTTGGAGCTGAGTTCCTTCTTCACCACTCGATACGGAGTTTCAATAAAGCCGTAGTCGTTGACCCGCGCGTACGACGCCAGCGAACTGATCAGGCCGATGTTCGGACCCTCAGGCGTCTCAATCGGGCATATCCGGCCATAGTGGCTGAAATGCACGTCCCGGACATCGAAGCCCGCGCGCTCCCGGCTCAGCCCGCCCGGTCCCATCGCACTCAACCGCCGCTTGTGCGCCAGTTCCGACAGCGGATTCGTCTGGTCCATGAACTGCGACAGCTGGCTACCGCCGAAAAATTCCTTCACCGCCGCCATCACCGGCCGCGTGTTTATCAGCACCGCCGGAGTCGCGTCCGCGGCGTCCTGAATGGTCATCCGCTCCTTGATCACCCGCTCCATTCGCAGCAGGCCCGTCCGGAACTGATTCAGCAGCAGCTCACCCACCGGCCTCACCCGGCGGTTCCCCAGATGATCGATCTCATCCGGGCGGCCTTGCGTCGCGTTCAGCCGCACTATCTCTTTCACCAGCTCCAGCAGGTCCTCGCGCCGCAGCGTCCGCTCACCAGACTCCGACTGAACTTTCAAGCGCTTGTCCAGCTTGTACCGCCCCACCCGCCCCAGGTCGTAACGGCGGAAATTGAACAGCAACTGATTCAGCAATGACCGCGCGTTCTCTTTCGTCGCCGGATCGCCTGGACGCAGCCGGTGGTAAACATCAATCAGACCCTCTTCATGGGTCGTGGCCTGGTCGTGCCTTGTTTTTCCGACACCAATGGTCGAGTCGATGTAGCGATGCTCGGGGTCGGTATCGACGCCCTTGAACAGCTCGTGGATTTCCTCGTCCGTGCCCCAGCCAAGCGCTCGCAGGAGGGTCGTAACCGGAATTTTGCGCTTGCGGTCGACCTTCACGCTAATGATGTTCTTCGCCGAGGTGTCGAATTCCAGCCAGGCGCCCCGGTTCGGAATCAACTTCGCCGCGAACAATCGCCGCCCCGTCGCGTTGTCGATCTCAGCCGTGAAATACGCCCCGGGCGACCGCACCAGCTGGCTCACCACCACCCGCTCCGCTCCGTTGTAGATGAACGTGCCCTTTTCCGTCATGAGCGGAAAGTCGCCCATGAACACCGACATCTCCTTGATCTCGCCCGTCTGCTTGTTGTGCAGCCGCGCCGTCACCCGCAGCGGCGCCTGGTACGTGCGGTCCTGGTCCCGGCACTCTGCTTCGCTGTACTTCGGCTTGTCAAACGGGTCCTTCGGGACCTCGAAATGTAGCTCCAGATTTTTTCCGGTGAAGTCCAATATCGGCGAGATTTCATCGAAAAGTTCATGCAGGCCCCTGCTCCGGAACCACCCGAACGAAGTCTGCTGGATTTCAATCAAATTCGGCAGTGCAAGGATGTTCGGGATCGTCCCGAACTTGCGGAGCTCTAAAGAACCGTTGGAGCTAGTCTGTGCCATGCGTGAAGGTACTCCTCACCGGGCTGGGCGGCGGATACAAGCCGAATCGAACCCGCACCAAACTGGCAAGGTCAAATCGGCAAAAAGGGTCGCGGACAGGCCGCGCGAACTTCGATCGACAATGTGTTCCGAGTAAAGGGACAGGGCGGAACGCAGCCTCATCCCCCCTCGTCGAATGTCTTAGTCAGGTCTACACCTAAGAGACACAAAAAACCAAGGCTACCGCGTCCCCGACTCGATGGAGGATATGGGCCTTCGTAATCTATGGAGTGATAACTTTTTCCAGAATGCGGACTAAACTTCCAGCACCCGTGTAGAAGAATGGTACCAGATGTCCCTGATCATCGCTAAATTTCCCGGGTTTTTCCCACTTGGTCCGGCCCCCTACCCCGGCGGCCAGTTCATCCCCCTGCCGCCCATCACGTGAATGTGCAGATGCTCCACCGTCTGCCCGCCCTCCGCACCCTCATTGATCACCACCCGATACCCGCTCTCATCGATCCCTTCTTGCCGGGCTATCTCACTCGCCGCCAGCAGCATGCGCCCCAGCAGATCGGCGTCCTTCGGGTCGGTCGCCGCGATCCCGTCGATGTGCCGTTTCGGGATGATCAGCACGTGCGTCGGTGCCGCGGGCGCCACGTCCCGAAAAGCCAAATAGTCATCTCCCTCCGCCACCCGCTCAGACGGGATTTCCCTGGACACGATTCCACAGAACAAACAGCTCATTCAAGCTCCTCCTGACATAGCCGCGACCAGGGGCACGGCCTCCACCGTCCCGTCCGCGCACACATGCAGCCGGGCCGGTCCGAGCCTGCCGACGAGCTCGGCCTCGCCCGGGCCTGTAACTCTCAGATAGTTATCGCTCAGCCCGGTCAGCCAGCCATCGCTCTCCGACTCCCACAGAACTTCCCGCACAGTGCCAGAAAACCGGGGCGCATGCCGGTACGAGCCCGCGGCGCCCAACTCGAGCAATTCCGAAACGCGATCTCGTTTTACCGATTCCTCCTCCGAATCCGGGTTAAGAGCAGCCAGGGTGTGACTCCGTTTCAAATAATGGAAAACGAGCAGTGACGCGAAACCCTTGGCTCGAAACTTCCGCTCCAGCGCGTCGCTATCCGCCTGATTGACCCGGCCGCCAAACGTCTTGAAGTCGATCGCCGACTCCGCCCTACCCACGCTCGCCGCCTGCCGTCGTCGCCAGCCAGCCCAGGTGACGCGCCGCCAACGTCGCGATCGCCATCACCGCTGTCTCCGCCCGGAGCACCCGACTCCCGAGCGACACCTGAATTCCGCCCAGTCGTTCCAGACTCTCAACTTCCCTCCGGGTGAACCCGCCTTCCGGTCCGATGATCGCCGCCACCACGTCGTCCCCCGTAAGAAGCTCGTCCTCCAACGCCGGCGCCCCCGGTTCGGTGGACGGAATCAGCACCCGGGGCCCCAGCCGCTCGGCTGCCGTCAGCGCATCGCCGCACAACCGCAACCGGGGCAAGTGGTAGCCGCCGCACTGCTCCACCGCCTCCGCCGCCACTCGCGTCAAGCGCTCCAGCAGCCGTCCATCCTCGCCTCCGACCGGGCGGCGCACCGATCTTTCCGCCTCATAGATAATTAGGTCCGTCGCCCCCAGCTCCGTCGCCTTTTGCACCGCCAGCTCCGTATTACTGGATTTCAACAGCGGCACCCCCAGCCGCAGCTCCCCGTCCGGCGCATCATGCTCAATCGATCGGACCGCCGCCACCATCGCCGCCCCCCCGTTCAGCACCAGCGCGCCCTCGACCGCCCGACCCGCCCCATCCAGCAATTCCACCGACTCGCCATCCCTCATTCTCAATACGTGCTCCACCCGATGCGCTACGGCCGGCGGCAGTTCCACCGACTCCGCTTCCGGGTCCACCTCCGTCATCACGAACCGTCGCCCGGCCCGGCCCATTCGCAACGTCATTCCTTGCGCTCGTAAACCAGGCCCACCCAGCGCTCCTCGTCGATTCGTTCGATCAGTTCAAATCCGGTCCCCGCCATCGCCTCCAGCACGATATCCGCCCGTTTATCCACGATTCCACCCAGAAACAAATGGCCCCCACCGGCCACGAACTCCGGGTAGCGATCCGCCAGATCGGCATGGACCCCGGCGATGATGTTCGCCACCACCAGCTCGAAAGGTTCGCCCAGCAATCCGGCCACTGCCTCATCCCCCAGGGTGCCAACGACACATTCGATCCGTTCCTCCTGCCCGTTCTCGACGGCGTTTTTTCGCGCCGTATCCACCGCCCGCTCGTCCGTGTCCAGTCCCACCACCGCCGTCGCTCCCAGCAACGCTGCCGCTATCGCCAGGATTCCCGAGCCCGTGCCCACGTCTAGGAAGCGCTTTCCCTCCACCCCATAGCGCTGCGCCGCCAGCATCGCCTGTCGCGTCGATACGTGCAGTCCTGTCCCGAAAGCCGGGCCCGGATCCATCGTCACCACCACGTCCGCCCCTTCCACCTCCGTCCGATCCCAGGCCGGCACAATCCCCACCCGTCCGATCAGCAGCGGTCGGTAAAACCGTTTCCAGCGCTCCAGCCACTCCACCTCATCGGTCCAGCGTTCACTCGGCCGTCGCAGACCCTCCGAGCCGCCCGCACCCAGCATCCAGAGGGCGTTAAACAGTTCGTACTTGGTTACCGCCATTTCTGCCCCATCCCGCAGATACGCCACTACCCGGCACGATCGCCCCGGCGCGAAATCATCCAGCTCCGACGCATCCACCTGCTGCTCCACCGCCACCGCCGTGCCCGCCCACCGGGCCATCACCGCGCGTACATCGTCCACCTCCGCCTCCTCCACCACCACCCCTACCTCCAGCCACCGACCTTCCATCAGTCCAGAATGTCGCGCATGCGATCCCTGAAGCTTTCGCCCCCGCCGGTCCTCGCGAAAATATGACCCAACTCCTGATAGAGCTGCTTCTGCCGCTTGCCCAGTCGAGTCGGCATCTTCACCTCCACCGTCACCAGGTGGTCCCCGCGATCCGGCCGGCGAAGTCTCGGCACGCCCTTGCCTCTCAATGTCACCACCGACCCGGGCTGGGTCCCCGCCGCGACCTTCACCTTGTGCTCCCCATCCACCGTCTCGATTCCAACCTCCGTGCCGAGAACAGCCTCCGTCACGTCGACTGTGATCGACGAGTAGATATGCGCACCCTCGCGTTTCAGCGTCTTGTGCGCGCGCACCCGCACCCCCACGTACAGATCGCCCGGCACGCCTCCAAGCCGGCCAGCCTCACCCTCCCGCGACACCCTCAACTCGTTGCCATCGTCTATCCCCGCCGGGATCGTGAGACTCAGTTTTCGCTTCTTCCGCTGCCGCCCGGCGCCGCCGCAGCCGGTGCACGGATTCCGCATCACCTTGCCCGCTCCCTGGCAGTTCTCGCAGGTGCTCACATTCACGAACTGCCCGAAGATCGACCGCTGCGCCCCCCGCACCTGCCCCGACCCCTGGCAGACCGTACACACCGTCACTTCGGTATTAGGCCCCGCCCCATCCCCACCGCACAACTCGCACGATTCCAGGCGCGTCATCTCAATATCCTTCTCGACCCCCTTCACCCCATCCATGAATTCGATCGTCACCGTCGTCTGCAGGTCCCGCCCTGTCTGCGGCGCCCGCGTGTCACGCGTCGGCCGCGATCCAAAAAACTGATCGAAAATATCCCCGAGCCCGCCGGAATCGAACCCGTCAAATCCACCCCCAAAGCCTTGCTGCAATCCCGCCTTACCGAACCGGTCGTACAGTTGCCGTCGCTGATCATCCTTCAGCACGTCGTACGCTTCTTGCACCTGCTTGAACTGCGCCTCCGCATCCGCCGCCTTATTCACGTCCGGGTGATAGGTCCGCGCCATTTTTCGGTACGCCTGTCGTATCTCCTCCGCGCTGGCTCCCTGCTCCACCCCCAGGCGTTCGTAGTAGTTGAAATCACTCACGGCCACGACTCTCTACTCCGACTCAGTTCCCGCATCGTCCTCGGCCACCGTCGCGCTCGTCTCCACCACCTCCTCATCGGCCGTCTCTTCCTCTTCCGCCTCCGCCGGACCCACCTTCACCAGCGCCGGACGCAGCAGCCGATCATGCATCGTATACCCCGTTTGAAACACCTCCTGCACCACTCCTTCCGACCCCGACTCGCCATCCTGCGACACCGCCTCGTGATAGCGCGGATCGAACTTCTCTCCCATCGCTTCCACTGCCTCCACTCCCTGCGATTTCAGCAGCGAGTCGATCTGAGCCCTGAACACCAGCAGCCCGTCGATCCAGGTGAATCCCTTGATGTTCTCCGGAATCGCACCCAGAGCTCGGTCCAGCGAATCTACGATGCGCAATACGTCGGCCGCGAACAGCTGATTCGCAAACTTGCCGAATTCTTGCAATTCCTGCTCCGAACGGCGCTTCAGATTGGACAGGTCGGCCCGGGAGCGGGTCAGCCGATTCATCAAATCCGTTCGTTCATTTTCCAGTTTTTCCACCCGCGACAGCCCTCGGCCCGCGTCCGCGGCGGCCTCGCCGTCCGTCCCATCCTCCACCACCTCCGGGCTGGAACCCGGCTCGGAAGTTTTCTGAGTCTCCTCGTCCGTCTCGCCGTCGTTTGCCATATTCGCTAAATCAATTCTCATGTTGACGGCATCTCAAATGGCCGTTCGTATCCAAAAATGGTGTCCTGCCCGATCAGCTCGGCGCGGACCCCTAATAGTACTTGAGCGACCCGTTCGCCGGATCACGTCCAAGTCACCGCCCGCCGGCGTCCGCGCTACGGCTCCGTCCCCACCGTGCCGCTCCCATCCCCCACCTGCCAGAGTTCCCCGGCCGTATTCAACACGTACAGATTGCCCGCCGAGTCCAGATCGAGCGCTAGCGGAGCCGGAATCGCCACCGCCAGGGCGCTGTCGCCGCTGCCCCCCCGCCCCGCCGGATCGCCCGCCACCGGCCTGGGATCGTCGCCGGAGGCAAACGCCGAGACAATCCCACCCGTGAGTTCCGCGAAGTAGACCCTGCCATCCCCGTCCACGATCAGTGAGATCGGGGTCGCCAGGAAAGCCGTGCGTTCCGTCTCCGGCGCCGCCTCCTCATCTCCCGCCGCCGCTGGCGGCCGCTCGATCGGAACTACGTAGCTCGGGCCCGCCACCGTCCTAATCGTCCCATCCGGCACCACCGCCCTGATCTTCTGCCCCCGCGTTTCCGCTATGTACACCGTGCCGTCCGCTCCGATCGCCACATCCGACGGCCCGTCCAGCGCCGTCTCCGCCGCCTGCCCCCCGTCCTCGCCGCTGCCCGCCTGCCCAGTCCCGGCGAACGTCGTGATCGTGCCATCCGGCTTGATCACGCGCACTCGATCCGAAGCCGGATCAGCCACGTAAAGGTTCCCTGCCGCGTCTATCGCCAGCCCGGTCGCGTCCCGAAATTCAGCCGCCACCGCCAGCCCCCCATCCCCACCGTCCCTCGGCTGCCCCGAACCCGCAATCGACTCGATAATCCCGCAACGATCGATCCGCCTGATTCTGAAATTTCCCGAGTCGGCGAAGTACAGATTTCCCGCGCTATCCAGCAGCAGCGCCTTCGGCGCCGCCAGCATCGCTCGTGGGGAAGGACCGCCGTCACCCGAGAATCCGGGCTGCCCGGTTCCCGCGAACGTCGTCACCACGCCCTCCGGTGATACGACCCGAATTCGATGGTTCCCGGTATCCGCGATGTAAATACTGCCGTCCGGAGCGATCACGAACGACTCCGCGCTCAGGAACCGCGCCGCCTCCAGCGGCCCATCGTCCCCGGAAAAGCCGGGGCCGGCGCTTCCCGCCAACAGGATCGCCACCGCGTCCGGCCGCAGCGGCGGTCTCGCCGCCAGCACCGACGGATCTCCCCGACAGGCCAGCACCGGGTCGTCCGGCGACGGAGCCCGCAACATGCTCACCTTATAAGTGTTCTGTTGTAGCACATACAGCCGCCCGCCCGGCCCCAGCGCCAGGTCCAGCGGCAGACCCAGACCCGCGATCATCGCCGGCGCGCCTCCGCTGGACCGTCCCGTGCCCAATCCCGCCACCGTCATTATCCGGCCGTTCGCGTCGATCCGGCGGATCGCCCGATTCTTCCAATCGGCGATGTAAAGATTTCCCTCCGCGTCCACCGCCAGCGCCCGCGGGGAGTTGATCTGCGCCGCCGGGCCCGGCCCCCCATCGCCGGAAAACCCGGGCGCCCCCGTTCCCGCCACCACCGACACCGATCCATCCAGATTCAACCGCAGCACCCGGTGGCCGTCGAACTCGGCCACGTATATCATCCCGTCCGGCGCCACTACCACATCCGTCGGACCTCGCAACCGCCCGCTCGTCGCGGCCCCGCCCTCAACCACCGGCTTCACCGCGTCGCTCCCGGCCACCGTCGTAATCACCCCACCCCGGCTGATTCGCCGCACCCGATGATTCCCCCAGTCGGCGAAGTACAGGTTCCCTCCCGCATCCAGCGCCATCCCGGCGTTGCCGTTCAACACCGCCAGCGCCGCCTGCTTGCCATCTCCATCGAACCCGGCCTCACCCGAACCGGCCACCGTCGTGATCGTCCCATCCGCGTCGATCCGCCTGATCCGGTTGATCGTGCTCACGAACACCGCCCCCGACCCATCCACCAGAAGCCACGACGGATCCAACAGCCTTGCCTCCAGCGCCGACCCGCCATCGCCATCATCGCCCCGCTCTCCCGATCCGGCCTGCACCGCCACCACCCCATCCCCCGTCACCCGACGGACCGTCGCCGCCGAATGGTCGGCCAGATACAAAGTCCCGTCACCATCGACCGCGATCCCGCTCGGTCCCGTGAGCCGTTGCGGGCTGCTGCCACCACCGCCGTGCGCCACGATGTCACCGCGCACCCCGTCCCCAAACGCGTCCAGCACCACCGGACGCTCGTGCAGAGGTTCGTACCAGCCCACCGGCTCTGGCGGCGTCCACCGGGCGATCGCCGTCGGCGTTGGCGTCGGTCCGTCGGCACCCGCCGACGGAATCTCCGTTTGGCCCGCCAGCGAACACGACACCGCCACCAGCGGCAGCGCCAGCGCCAGCGGTCCCCGCAAGAGCCGGCGGCCGATGCTGCCTATGCGGCCGATGCTGCTACCAAAAGCGTGCGGACCGCCGCAACAAAAAGCGTCGGAGACACTGTCGGAGACACCCTCAGTACGCCCGCCCGCGGACGACTTCGACGATGGTGCGAAGCAGAATCCTCAAATCCAATCCCAGTGACCAATTCTCCACATAGTACAGATCGTAAAGCGTCCGCTCGCTGATCGACACATCACCCCGCAACCCGTTCACCTGCGCCCAGCCCGACATCCCCGCCTTCTCCCGATAGCGGTCCAGAAAACCCGGATACTCCTCGCCGAATCTCTCCACGTATTCCGGTCGCTCCGGCCGGGGCCCCACCAGGCTCATCTCGCCCTTCAGCACGTTCATCAGCTGCGGCAACTCATCTATTGAAAACCGTCGCAGGAACCTGCCGATCCGCGTCACCCGCAGATCGTCCTTCCGCGTCCACTTCTGTCCCTCCGCCTCCGAGTTAGCCCGCATCGACCTAAATTTGACCATCGGAAACCGGTGTCCGTCATGTCCCATCCGCTCTTGCACATAGAAAATCTGACCCCGGCTATCGATCCAGACCGCGATCGCCACTAGCAGCAACGGACCCGAAAGAACCACCAGCAGCGCCGTCGAAACCACCAGATCCACGATCCGCTTGGCCAGCCGGCTCACCCCTTTCAGGCGCACGTCATTTATCGCCATCAGCGGCAGCCCGGCGAGCTGTTCCTCACCGACTATCGACACCATCAATTGAAAGTGATCCGGCAGCATCCAGACCGTCACCCGCTCCGAACCGCACACCGCCGCGATCTCCATCATCGCCTCCGAATCGGCTTGCGGCATGGCGATCACCACCTTGTCGATCGCGTGCTCGATCAGCACCCCTCGCAGGATGTGCACCGGTCCCAGGATCGGAATCGGAATCTCCACCTCCCCGGCACTCTCGTCCTGTAGGAGACCTATCACCCGATAACGCGGACCCTGGTAGTTGGTCAGCAATTCGTAGACCGCCATCGCCTCTCCGCCACCACCCACCAGCAACACTCGCTCCGCTCCGATGCCATAGTGCGCCAGCACTCGCACCGCCCGCCCCAGCAGCGTTCGGGCGACCACCGCAAACCCGATTACCAGGACCCAGAAAAACATCAGGACGACCCGGGCGAAGTCCAGTCTTCCGGTAAACAGGAAATACGTGACCGCGATCGTTATCAGCAGGGCCAGGGTCGATACGGACGTGAGCCGGAAAACCCGCACCACGATCGACATCCGCGATGGGTCCCGATAAAGCCCCATCGGCAGCCCCGCCAGCACGAATCCAAGTAGATAGATTCCGAACATGGGGTAGAAGAAGTCCACCTGCCGGTACGGCGTATCCGGCCCGAGGCCCAACTTGAAATGTAGGACGAACGCGACCACCGCCGCCGCGACTATCACCGCCGCATCGGTCAGAGGGTAAACAATCCCGAGAACCGTTTCGACCTGTAGCCGGCGGCCCGATCCCGACGTGGACCCAAACCAGCTGCCCAGGTTCGCGAACAATCCCATTCGCACCTTGATCCGCTATCGCCCGCGTTTTATTGCGCCGCGCCGGCGCCGGACGGATCGCGCCCCCGACGAAGCAATTCATACAGCACCGCCCCGGAGCCCAGCCCGAATATACCAGCCATCACCAGCGCGTTCAGCGCCGCCGGACGCCCCGCCGCCTCGTGCTTACGATAAAACAAAGCCATCGCCCGATAGAACTCCGCCCGGGTGCGCAGTGGCCGTTGCGCGCTCGACGAACGCTTCGCGTGCAACACCGTCACCGCCGGCTGATATATCACCTTCCAGCCCGCCTCTTTCGCCCGGTACGCGAGATCCAGGTCTTCCCCGTACATCCAGAATCGTCGATCGAATCCCCCCAGATTCCGGAACAGTTCGCCCCGAATCAACATGAACGCGCCCGACACCGCATCAACCTCCGCCCGCTCGTCCGGATTCTGGTGCCCCAGGTTGTAGCCGCCAGAGAATTTCCGTCCCGGGAACAGGCGTCCCAGCCGGGCGAATCGCGCAAACGCGCTCCACGGCGTCGGGAACCCCCGCCGGGCCGCCGGGTCCAGCTCTCCGTCCATACGAATCAGCTTCGGCCCCACGATTCCGATCTCCGGCTCTCCGTCCAGCTCCGCCACCAGCAGCCGCAGCCCGTCCGGCGGCAGCAGCGTGTCCGGATTCAAGATCAAGAAGTGCCGCCCCCGCGCCCCTTCAAGCGCCAGATTGCACCCGGCCCCAAATCCCAGCGACGCCGAACCGCGCAACCGGCGAATTCCCGAGCGCGTGCCCAGATATCGCCACGTCAGCATGTCCGGGCTGTTGTCCACCACTGTGATCTCCGCCGACAACCCGCCCAACGCCACCTCCAGGCTATCCAGGCAGCGATCCAGCTCGTCCCGCACCCGGTACGCCACCACCGCGATGGAAAGGTCAATCCCTCCGCCCGCGCTCATCGCCCACCTCCCCGACGCATCCGCCCGTACACGTACCCACTCAGTTTAGCCGCGTCTCCGACCAGCCGGATCACCGCCAGCCAACCCGCCCCCCGCACCCGGCGCCCCCCCCCCCCCACCCGCCTCCCCCCCCGCAGGCCCTCCCCACCCCCGCGGGGATAGCCCCCCCCCCCCCCCCCCCAGCGCCCTACCTGCCCCCATCCACACCTCACACCCACACACACCC